>Ga0185299_10000445_pt1 | contig 112557 bp, 95 predicted proteins | sample PaiPotPPA55metaG_FD_128002 | JGI IMG/M metagenome (GOLD analysis project Ga0185299, IMG submission 128002) | Iron sulfur acid spring bacterial and archeal communities from Banff, Canada, to study Microbial Dark Matter (Phase II) - Paint Pots PPA... ... | reverse complement strand
TTCTGGGGAAATCCCGGTAACTCATTGATTAGGTTTGGCGTCCCCGACGGGATTTGAACCCGTGTTACCGCCGTGAAAGGGCGATGTCCTAGGCCAGGCTAGACGACGGGGACTCTGGGTGACGTGGTGGTGTCGTCGGATTTCATGGTATCAGGGGGCTTTTGGCGCGTCAAAAGAATGGCTCCGGGCTTCGATGGAATGGAGCGAAGCTTAGCTGCTGTCTCCCGCATCTACTTAGAATATATATATGGCAGATTCGCTTTATTTGAGCCTGTGGTTTCCTAGCTTTGACGAGCCCGAAATTCTCCTGCGCACGGTCAGCGTGCTTCGGCAAATTCCGTTTTCTGCCGAGCGTCTAGGAGTGACCTATTCGGCGATCCAGCCGGTTTCGTGGGCTGAGCCAACAATTCTTGAACGCCGTTACCGTCCGGGAGTCGCGCCGGAAGAAGCCGTGGCGGAGGCTGCAGAGTTTCTTCACGACGACTATGCTTACATTTTTGAGGCTTATTGGGACTTGTGGACACCTCCGCAAGCCGGGGAGAAGTGGGTGCTCGAGCCATCGCTTATCCGTCTCACTGCGCAGGGAATGGAATTTGAAGAGCACGCCGCGGAGCAAAGTGGACACATTCAAATCGATTTTGGATTGGACACGTCTTTTCTGCACGAGGAGGTCGAGTTTACTTCCGAGGCGGAGCGCAATATTCGAAGCAACGTGCAAAAACTTGTTGAGTTCACCGCTAAAGCGGAAAAGAATGCGGGCGCGACGGGACGGCTGTTGTGGTCGGAGTCAGAGGAAAACCTGGCGCAGAAATTGATTAATCGGCTGCAGCGAGTCCAGTAACCGTAGGGTTCGTAAATATAGAGTCGTCTCGAACTGAGCTTAGTTTGAGACGAGCAACGTGCCCGTCCTCACACGAGCAAGTTATTTCGTTCGTCCTCCATCGATCTGCAACTTCTCGCTCGCTGCTGCTTGCGCCGCCGCGAGTCTCGCGGTCAGAACGCGGAACGGTGAGCACGACACGTAGTCCATCCCTACCTTGTGGCAGAACTCGACAGATGAAGGATCGCCGCCGTGCTCACCGCATATTCCAACTTCTAGCTTGGGACGTGTCTTGCGCCCGCGCTCGATTCCGATTCTCACCAATTCTCCAACGCCTTCTTGATCGATCGCAGCGAACGGATCCTGCTTCAGAATTCCTTCGGCGAGATATGTTGGCAGAATCTTGTTGACGTCGTCGCGCGAGAAGCCGAAGGTCGTTTGCGTGAGGTCGTTCGTTCCAAAAGAAAAGAATTCGGCCTCTTTCGCAATTTCGTCGGCCACCAGGCAGGCACGGGGCAGCTCGATCATCACGCCAACCAGATAATGTGCGTGCCTTCCCTTTTCTTTAAATACTTCATCAGCCACACGCCGCACAATTGCCGCTTGGTTCTCCATCTCTTTCACGGTTGAAATCAGTGGGATCATTATCTCCGCGTGGGTCTTGATGCCGAGCTTGTCCACGGTTACGACCGCTTCAATAATCGCTTGCGCTTGCATCTCAGTAATTTCTGGATAAGTAATTCCCAAGCGGCATCCGCGGTGCCCGAGCATGGGATTAAACTCATGGAGCTCCTCGACGCGAGCGAGCAGCGCCGGAAGAACTCTCTTCAGGTCGCCGGCTCCCTTGGCGCCGTACTCGCGATATTCCGCCAGCAACTCCTTCTTTTGCTTGGCACCGGCGCTAGGCAAGCTCGCGATGTCAACCATGAGCTTCTCGCGCTTCGGTAGAAACTCATGCAGTGGTGGATCAAGCAGCCGAATAGTTACCGGCAACCCTTCCATCGCCCTAAACAGGCCCACGAAATCGGCACGCTGCATGGGCAGCAATTTCTTCAGCGCGGCGCGGCGGTCTTTCTCGTTGTCGGCCAGAATCATGGCACGCATGTGGGGAATACGATCTTCCGCAAAAAACATATGCTCGGTACGGCAAAGCCCGATGCCCTCCGCGCCAAAGGAGCGCGCCTGAATCGCATCGCGCGGGATATCTGCATTCGCACGCACGCCGATTTTACGGAAGGGCTCCGCCCAACCCATGAGTTTCTGTAACTCTTTATCGTCGGACGATGCTTCAAGCGTGTTTAACTTTCCCTTGATCACGCGCCCCGTGGTTCCGTCCAGTGAGATCCAGTCTCCTTCTCTGAAGACTTGGCCCTTGACTCGCATCTGGCCAGCCCGCTCGTCGACTTGAATGTCGCCTGCGCCGGCTACACAACATTTCCCCATGCCGCGCGTGACCACGGCAGCGTGGCTCGTCATACCACCACGAGAAGTCAAGATGCCGGCGGCTACTTCCATCCCCTGGATGTCTTCGGGGGTTGTCTCTGCGCGCACTAGAATCACCGCATTTCGGTTTGCGCCATGCCCCGCCTTTTTCACTGCTTCTTCAGCGGTGAAAACAATTTGCCCTACAGCCGCGCCGGGGGAAGCTGGCAAGCCCGTGGCTAGTACTTCAACCTTCGTGCTCTTTTCATCCAACCCCGGAACAAGAAAATCATAAAGCTGATTCGGCTCGACGCGGAAGATCGCCTCTTCTTTTGTGATCAATCCTTCTTCCACCATCTGAATCGCAACCCGCACAGCTGCCCGGCCGGTACGTTTGCCGTTGCGCGTCTGGAGCATGTAGAGCTTACCGTCCTGGATGGTGAACTCGAAATCCTGCATGTCCTTGTAATGTTTCTCAAGACGCGTAGTGATATCGCGCAGTTGGTTGTAGACCTGGGGCATGATCTCTTCGAGTTCAACGATTGGAACCGGAGTTCGAACTCCGGAGACGACGTCTTCCCCTTGCGCGTTCAGCAGGAACTCGCCGTAAAAAACCTTGTCGCCATTCGCCGGATTGCGCGTGAAACCGACGCCGGTGCCACTCGTATCTCCGAGGTTGCCGAAGACCATAGCCTGCACGTTTACCGCAGTGCCGAGCATGTCATCGATATTATTGATGCGGCGATAGTGCTTGGCACGATCGTTCTGCCATGAGCGGAATACAGCGTCCCGCGCCATTACCAGCTGTTCTTGCGCATCCTGCGGAAAGTCGCGTTTCGCGTGCTTCTTCACCGCTTTCTTGTATTCCGCGATGACCTCCTGCAGCGCTTTGGCGTCGAGGCCAGTATCGAATTTCGTTTTCTTCTGTTTCTTCTTGGCGTCGAAAATCTCATCGAACACCGACTTCTCGATATCGAGCACGACATTGCCGAACATCTGTATCAATCGGCGATAAGAGTCATAAGCGAAACGCGGGTTACTGGTGCGCTTGGCGAGGGCTTCGACACTCTGATCGTTCAAGCCAAGGTTGAGAATTGTGTCCATCATGCCGGGCATGGAAAATTTGGCGCCCGAGCGCACGCTTACGAGAAGCGGATTCTCGCCCCTGCCAAGTTTCTGGCCTTGCAGGCTTTCCAGCTCGGCAAGCGCTTCCTGCATCTGCCGATCAACCTCTTGCGAGACTGAATTGTTGCGCATGTATTCGCGGCAGGCTTCGGTCTGGATAGTGAAACCGGGAGGGACTGGAAGACCAGCATTCGTCATCTCAGCCAGACCGGCCCCCTTGCCGCCGAGAACGTCTTTCATGTTTCCGTTGCCATCGGCCTTGCCGCCGCCAAAGAAATACACGTACTTGGTCGCCGTGGATTTCTTTTCGTTAGGTCGCGATTCCCATTTCTGTTCCATGATTTCGTTATCGGGGAGAGTCGTCGTAGCCATGTGTCCTCTTCGTTTTTCGTTATTTCGTTGTTCGTCACTTCCTGGATACTTCGGAATCTTTGCCTTCGGTCACGATTTCAGAAAAGTCCGCGATCGTGGAGAATTCCTTGATCACGCTCTGCAAAAGGGCGAGCCGATTGGCGCGCAGATTGTCGTCGTCTACCATGACCATCACTTTGTCGAAAAATCTATCGATCGCCGGACGCAACTTAGCGATTTCGAGCAGCGCGCCCTCATAATCGTGGGCTACGCGCATCTTTTCTACCTTTGCAGCAGTCTGCGGAATCAGTAACGCGAGATCCTTTTCGGATTCTTCGCGCAATCCGGCGGGATCAAGGCGCATAGCAATAACATTAGTCTTTTCTGAGGCTTGGCGCAAAATGTTCTTCATCCGCTTGAAGGCGCTGGAAATGGCATGAAAATCGTCCGAGCCTCTCACTTTGCTGACGGCTTCTGCCCGGGCAGCAGCGTCCACCACGTTGTCAGGATCAACCGCAAGCACGGCGCCGACGACGTCATAAGCGTAGCCACGAGCATCCTTCAAGTAAAACTCAAGGCGCTCCCGGAAAAAACTTCGTACCGATTCAAAGTATCCAGTATTGGAAAATTTTTTCTCGGCTTGAGATCCCTTGTAGCGAAGACGCGCGTCCGCCATGATTTCAGAGATGCGCAACGGCAACTTGTGCTCGGCAATTGTCTTCACAATTCCGTTGGCCTGCCGACGCAGCGCGAAAGGATCTTTGGATCCGCTCGGGATGAGGTTCAGACCGAACATTCCAGCGATCGAATCTGCCTTGTCAGCGATCGATAGGATCGCGGCTTCAACCGTCGCGGGCGCACTATCCTCCATTGACTGCGGTTTGTAGTGATCGTAAATGGTGCGCGAAATCGCCATTTGCACATCGGGCTTAAGGTCGTCATCGAGGTGCTGCACCCGGGCATAAAGGCCGCCAACAATTCCCTGTAGCTCCGTGAATTCCTTGACCAGTTCCGTGGTGAGATCGGCTTTCGCCAACACGGCAGCTTTGTGAATTACGCCGGGCCGCACGGCAATGCCATTCTGTTTCACAATCTCGGCCAGCCGGCTTGCGCCGCGTTGCACGCGAAGAGTCTTGTCGTAATAACTGCCCAGATCTTTTTGAAACGTGACATTGCGCAGCAAATTGACGCGCTGGCGGAGCGTCTGCTTTTGGTCCGTCTGCCAGAAGAAGCGAGCATCGTTGAAACGGGCGCGCAGCACTCGTTCATTTCCGTGGCGGATCAATCCATTCGTATCGCCATCGGTATTAAGCACCGCCAAAAAGTGGGGCAGTAGTTTACCGTTCGAATCTTCGATGGCGAAATATTTCTGGTGATCGCGCATCACGGTGACCAGCACTTCTTCCGGCAGTTCGAGAAACTCGGGATCGAAGCTGCCGAGGATTACCGAAGGGAATTCAGTCAAGTTGACGACGGTCGCGACGAGCGGCTTATCTTCCCGCCAGCGTGCGCCCGGGATGGTACGCGTCGCTGCGTCCAGCGCTTTGCGAATCACGTGCTCGCGTTCCATGGACCCCAGGACCTTCGCGCTGCGAAGAGACTCGACATAGGCACTGGGCCTCGCGATCGCAATGCCGCTGCCGCTATCGCTCTCACTGCCAATGATGCGATGTCCACGAGACTTCTTGCCCGCCGCAAGGCCAAAGACTTCAACCGGCACAACCTCATCATCGAGCATCGCAACCAGCCAGCGCACCGGGCGGACGAATACTTCGCCGCGCCTACGCCAGTACATATTCTTCGGCCAGGAGAAAGACGAAATTTCCTTGGGAAGAGTCTCGCGCAAAATCTCAGAGGCATTGCGCCCCTGGCGCGTGATGGTTGCGGCCAGATATTCGCCTTTGGGCGTCTTTATCCTGTCTAGTTTGCTGACATCGATGCCGACTTTCTTGGCGAATGCATGCGCGGCCGCTGTCGGCTCGCCGTCTTTATAGGCGATCTGCGCCGAGGGCCCGCTTATCTCCTCGGTGAGATCCGGTTGCGATGCTGGAATTCCAGAGGCGAGTACGGCCAGTCGGCGCGGCGTTTCGAGGTGCAAAACTGTCCCTGAGGGTTCCAGTCGCTCGCGTTGCAGCAGCGCAACCACACGCTCCCGCAATTCGCGAGAACCGGCATCAATCATCCTCGCCGGGATTTCTTCGCATCCGATTTCGAGAAGGAAATCTGGCATATTATTCTCGCCGTCTCACGGTGTCAACCTGAGCTTAGCAAACCGATTCGCGGAGCGGAGCGGCTTGCGAAGTCGAAGGACTCCTACAGCCGTCCCTCCCACAGCGCATCAAATCAAGTTAGAACCTCAGCCAGCTTACCCTTCTTTTCCTTGGCCGCAGGCTTCGTGGTCTCGCTAGCGTTATCACTTTTTTTTTCTGATGGATATTGCTGTTCCATCCATTCCTTGGCAATTCCAACCGCAAGCGCTCGCACCCGAGCAATTACTCCGACGCGCTCCGTTACCGAAATCGCGCCACGGGCGTCGAGAATGTTGAAGTAGTGCGAGCACTTCAGGCAGAGGTCATACGCAGCCAATAAAGGAAATCGCGATTTCTCGCGGATAAAATCGCCTCCTGTGCCGGGCGTACTGCTGATGCGCCGACTCAAGTCTAAGTCTTTGCGCAATCGTCCATAATGCTCAATCAGCGCGTTACATTCTTTCTCGCAGAGATCGAAGTGCTCCCATGTTTTCTCAACATCAGCCAATTCGAAGTTATAAACGGAAAACTGCTGCTCCTCCACGAGACGCACGTCGCCGTACTTCACTTCCCTGCCCGTCTCCGGATCGCGCGCCCAAACGATGTCGTAAATTGAATCGACATCCTGCAGAAAAGCGCACAACCGTTCCAGTCCGTAGGTAAGTTCCGCGGAGATGGGATCAAGGTCCACGCCACCACACTGCTGGAAATAAGTAAACTGCGTAACCTCGAGGCCGTCGAGCATCACCTGCCAACCGATACCCCATGCACCGAGCGTTGGCGACTCCCAGTTATCCTCTTCGAATTTAATGTCGTGTTGGCGCAGGTCGATACCGATCGCGGCGAGCGATTCCAAGTAAAGTTCCTGCACATTCTCCGGTGGCGGTTTGAGAATCACTTGCAACTGCATGTGCTTGAACAGTCGATTAGGATTCTCTCCGTATCGTCCATCAGCCGGACGCCGCGACGGCTGCACATACGCCACCCTGTAAGGATGTGATCCGAGCACGCGCAAGAATGTTTCGGGCGCCATCGTTCCAGCGCCCACTTCGATGTCATAGGGCTGCTGAATAATTGCTCCACGCTCGGCGTAGAAGGCCTGCAGCTTGAGGATGAGTTCCTGGAAGGTCAGCGATTTGGATTTGGATGAGCTCAAGTAAGGAGTCTACATTTTGTCATCCCGACCGGGAGCCAGGGATCTGCATTTTGCTGCGAACTGCAGATCCCTCGCTTCGCTCGGGATGACAATTCTTAGATAACATCTAACCGCCGATCTTCTCCAGCATTCCCGCCGTCACCAACTTCTTCTCGATTTGCCGCTCCAGAATCTGAAGAAGAAACCTACGCAGATCCGCCGCCACCGCTTTCGGCCAATCTATTCCCGCAAATTCCGAAACGCGTGACCGCAACATCTGAGCCGCAATCTTTCTCGACTCTGGCGAAAGTTCCGACGATGCAACGCGCTTGTCGTCCTGACACATCAGACCGTCAGCTAACGCGTGATAAAACGCCCGGTTACCATCAAGCGTTCGTCCGCAGATACCGCACTCTGCTAACTCCGGCAAAAAACCCATGAGCCGCGTCATCCACAGCTCAAAGTAGGTGAGCGGCATCCACAACACCGGACCCCGAATCTCCTGCAGAACCGCCAGACTCAAACGAAAAACAGCGTCGCTCGCCTCGCGGTCAGGCATTAACTCATCGAGCAACTCTGCGACATGCGCCAGAGCCGCAGCACGTGGATAACTCACCTCGCTGGCCATCGGCGATTCGATTACTTCGCAGGAATCAATCCTCGCCAACTCTTGCCGCTCGCGGTCGTCGTAAACCGCCCGCACATAGGTTAGCGGCTCGAGCGCGCCCCCGAAACGGCGCCGTGACTTCATTGCCGCCCGGGCCACGCCCTTCACCTTCCCTTCCATGCGGGTAAAGAGCGTAACCAGCAGGTCGGACTCGCGCAGCGGATAGGTGCGCAGAACGATCGCTTCCGACTCCTTCAACGCCATGAAAGGGTAACAGGTTAATGGATGATTGTAATGGAACGGGCTGTCAGCCGTCAGCTTTCAGCTGTAAGTTAGAACAAATGCTGGGGGACGAACTGGTTTAACTGACGGCTGATAGCTGAAAGCCGCCCTACCGCCCGAAGTATTTCGCATTCCGCTCGGTGTACTCTTTCCATTTTTCCGGCAGGTCGTCGAGCGCGAAGATGGCCGAGACAGGGCAGACGGGAACGCAGGCACCGCAGTCGATGCACTCCACGGGATCGATATACAGCATCTCTTCCGTCCCGAACTTTTCGGCGTCCTTTTTGGGGTGGATGCAATCCACCGGACAGGAGTCGACACAGGCGGTGTCTTTGGTTCCAATGCAAGGCTCGGCAATTACGTAGGCCATAAAAACTCTCTCGCTCCTCTTACGCTTAGGGAGGATAACTGAACTTATAAGTTTAGCAAGAACCCGACTATCGGTACAGGCAGCACCGTTCAGCAGCAGGTTTCCATGGTTGAAAAGCGACGTGGGGCTTTCGGTTGCGAATTATGTTGATGCCTCATTATTATGCGATGCCTCGAGGAGTGTCTATCCTTCTGCTCCTTGGGGAATCGGCTGGGCGGGGTCTGATTGTGGCGCTGATCCGGCCGGGATGCGCGCCGGCGCGCCTCGCCATGCGCCAGGCTTGAACCCTTCTCTTACAAGGTTGAAGATCGTCCGGCGATTTTGCGCAATCACTTTTAACCAAGCCATTTTCCCCATCATGGGGAAATAAATGCCTCGGAAGCAGAGCCGCGCCAGAAATATGTTAACGCGATAACCTAAGGGCTGATCGTTCAGCGCTTCAACCGCGCCCGCCAGCGCCTTCGGACTATAGGCCTCGGCCCAGCCTCGATTCACTTCGGCATGAGCTTCATCGATGGTCATCTTCAATGGAGTGTGAGCCATGGCAAATGGAATGAACTCCTGCCAATGCTTCGGACGCGTGAGACGCCCGGCTTTCTCCAGCCGCTTGTAGAGCGGGGTTGCGGGCAAAGGAGTGAGCAGTCCAAAGATCGGCAGACCCGGCGGCCAGGTGCGCACTTGTCCCAGCGTACGCTCGGCAACTCCCACGGTGTCATTGTCCATGCCGAAAATAAACGATGTGATGGCGTAGACGTTGCGTTGTGCGAGCCGCTCCAGTACTGCCGCATACTCGCCCGGTTTGTTGAATCCTTTGTTGACATCTTTCAGGTTGGCGGGATCAATGGATTCCATGCCTATGAAAATCCACTTGCCTCCGGAAGCTGCGATCAGGTCGACGAGTTCTTCGTCGCGCAACAAGTTGGCGCTGATCTGCGCTACCCAATGCACCTGCGCCTTGGCCGCAATAATGTCTCGGAGCAACGACTTCGTGCGCTTGATATTGATGGCGAAATTATCGTCGATGAAGAAGACTGCCATCTGACCCTTCTCGGTGCGGGCACGCGCTTTCAACAGGAGGAGTTCGTTTACCACACTCTCATTCGTGCGAAAGCGAATCGAGTCTCCAAAAAATCCTGTGACGGTGCAGAATTCGCAGCCGTACGGGCAGCCTCGACCGGATTCGACCGGGATAATGCGAAATGATCCCCATCCTTCTCCAATTTTCTGCAGCAATCCGGTCGCGGCTTTCGGCACCAGATTGAATTGTTTGAGATCGATCGACTGCCATGGAATCACCGGGTATTCCTTGAGCGACGGCTTGCTCTCCTGGCCAAAGGCATCTACTGGCGCATAAACCTCTTTAAGCGCGCCACGGGCAGCATCATTAACAATCACGGGCCAGGTCGCATCCGCCTCACCCAGAGCGACAGCGTCAGCGTGGCGGGGTCCACCGTCCCGACCGAGCGCTTCGTCCGCCATTTCCGTAACATGGGGTCCACCCATGACCACAGGAACACCGGTCGTGCGAACGGCGTCAGCCATGCGATAGGCCTTCGCGATCATTCTTGTCATGGCGCCTATGCCCACGAGTCCGATATTGTTATCGCGCACAAACTTGGCGATTCCCGTTTCGTCCATGGGTTGGGCGTTGCCATCGACCAGCAAAACCTCGTGTCCAGACGGGGTTAGCGCCTGGAGCAGGAACATCCATAGGTGAGGCATGAAATTGCGCGTGACTCCATTGTCGGGGTTATAGAGGAGGATTTTCATTGATTTAGCAATTCTGCAAAGCGCTGCTTTGCGGGGGGTCAAAAAAAATAACGGGTCGGCGACGCAGAGGTAATGCAGGGCCCGGGCGCCAAATATGTTAGAAAAGGTCGTTTGATTGTTTCCTAACGTACACTATACACGCTAATAACACACGGTTGAGTTATTAGTTGCACTTATTTTGATAAAATTTGGATTGAGCTTTGAATCGGAAACTAGGGCAGTGCCTCCACGTTTGAAGGCTCGTACTCCACAATATACCCGGCGACCGCGCTGGCTGCGACCGTCAGCGGGGACGCCAAATACATTTGACCTGGCCCACTGCGGCCGGGGAAGTTGCGGTTCTGTGCGCTGATCACAATCTGACTGGGGTTAGTCGATACTCCCGGTCCAGCATTAATGCAGGCGCCACAACTGGGCTCGATCAAGTGTGCGCCGGCTTTCTCGAAAATCTCAATGTACCCTCTACGCTTTGAATACTCGCGCGTTTCCTGCGAGCCGAACTGGATCCAAAACTGAACATCCTTCGCAACCCGGCGGCCGTGCCTCAGCGCGTCCGCTAGAACGGACGCGTACATATCCATGTCTTCGTTCTTCCCCGCGGTGCAGGTTCCCCCGTAGGCGATTTCAATCGGCACGCGAGTGTTGAGATCGCGGACGTATTTGCCGTTGCCGGGATCGCCAGGAGTGGCAACCATGGGTGTGATCTCGGCCGCCTCGAGTTCAATCACTTTTGCATATTCGGCGTTCGAATCACTATACAGGTCTTTAATCATCTCTTCGACTGCAGCAGGTTCAATGCCCCGGCGCTCGGCGAGAAATTCGACGACTTTTCCGTCGGGAGCCACGATTCCGGTGAAGCCTCCGATTTCGGCAGCCATATTTGTCATCGTGGCGCGCTCATCTACCGAAAGCTCCTCGACGGCTTCACCCGCATACTCCATCACCTTGGCCAGGGCCCTGCCACTGCGCACGTACTCGAGCGAAAGAATCTTGAGGATAAAATCTTTCGCGGTGACATTTGGGTGCCGCTTACCCCGAATTACGATCTTTACCGACTCCGGCACTTTGACGCGAACGTCTTTCGTGATCCAGGAGTTGAATAAGTCGGTTGTGCCTATTCCAAAGGCGATGCACCCGATGGCGCCGACGTGTGGCGTATGTGAATCGGAACCAACGTTCACTTGCCCGGGCAACGCATAGGTTTCGAGCATGACCGAGTGGCAGATGCCCTCCGAGCCCTTGCGGTCGGTAAGTTCGCCGTGGAGCTTGATTCCCTGCTGCTTGGCGAAGTCTTGCTGTTTCAACTTGAGCTGCGTCGCCAAATCCAGCAGCCCCATCTTCTTCTTTTCCTCGGAGATCACCTCGTCGAGAAAGGTGAGATGGTCGCGGAAGAATCGGATGCTGGAAGCGTCATTGACGGGAACATCGCGGCCGACATTTTGCTCGTAAAAAATCGACGCCATCGGCGTGACGTATTCGTGGCTGAAGCGCAGATCGACTCTGGTGAAGCCGGTGTCTCCCGGCTTAACGTAGCGGTTGGAGGCCTCCGATAGAGGAGAGACCATGTGTTCTGCAAATATCTTTTCCGCCAAGGTCATTGCCCGCTTCTCAGTCCTAATCGGCGGCAAGAATACTTTGCCCTGCAAGCGCGCCACGTTAAACGGAAACAATCCTCCAAATTCGATCACCTGCTTGGTAATGTCATCTTCATTAGCGGTGAATTCACTCAGCGCGATTTCCTCGCCTGCGCGAATCCGGTCAATTAAAGAAAAATCAGTTGAAGTAAGCAACCCGAGATTTTGGCAGTTCTGCTTGTAGATGCGCTCGATGTTTTCGGCAATCGCCAGTTCGATTCCCGCAGACATCTCAGCATAGGGTGACTGCTCACGACTGGAGCCCTTGCCGCGCCGCTTCCCAGCCACCGAACACACGAAGCCGCCGCTCTTCACATCGCTGCGGCCAATCGGAAGCACGCCGCCACACCTCAAACCAGCGTACGGAATCTCGCCAAGTGTGCGATCAAAGTAGAAGCAGTAATGGGCGGGTGTAATTTCGTCGGTGGAAATGTCGTCGCGGAGCTTGGGATTGTTGGCTGGATTCTTTGTATCCCACGGCATATCCCAACCAGTCAATTGCTTCTTGATTAGCTCTGGATCTTCGGTGAGAAACAGGATGCGACCGCGCAAGCGCACTTTGTCAGGGCGCTTTTCGATCTTACGTTCAAGAAGAGACAAACCCACGTGACTCATTGTACCGCTTGGGGAGTGAGGGTTGTAGCTTAACGGCGGCACATGCTAAATGACATGATGCCGGGCGAGGCACACCGGAGCGACAAAGAGACTCTTAAAAGCTTCGATCCTTCGCATATGTGAGCGGGCTGGGCAGCTCTTCCAATCCCCGGCCTGCGAAGATTTCCCGGAACTCGTGGAGCAGCGCGTCATGTATCAACCCATTCGAGGCAAGTGTCTCGCGGCTTGCAATCTGGAATTCACCGCCTGAAAAATCGCTGACTTTGCCACCCGCCTCTTGCACGATCAACACTCCTGCCGCAGTGTCCCATGGATTGAGATTGAACTCCCAGAAGCCGTCGAACCGTCCTGCCGCGACGTTGCAGAGATCAAGCGCAGCCGATCCCGCGCGCCTGACACCGTGGGTCCGCAGTGTGAGCTGGTGATAGAAATGAATATTTGGATTCTTGTGCCGCTTCTGGCTGGGGAAACCGGTGGCAATCAAACTGTCGCCTAAATTAGCCGTAGTTGAAACGTGGATCGCTTCGTCGTTTAGCCTGGCCCCACCACCAATTAAGGCGCTGAACATTTCATCGCGAGTGGGATCGTAAATCACTCCAGCGATTCGTTGTTCGCGGTGCTCTACGGCGAGCGAAACGCAAAATACGGGATAACCGTGGGCAAAGTTCGTCGTGCCATCGAGAGGATCGACGTACCACTTGTAATCGCTTCCGGTTTCGATTCGAGTTCCCTCCTCTCCCATAACATCATGAGTTGGAAAATGCTTGCGAATGCGTTCCAGAATCATGGCTTCCGATTTTCTGTCGGCCACCGTTACCAAATCGACGTCGCCCTTGTATTCGATCTTGACGTGTTGGCGAAAATAGTCCATCAGCAATGCGCCAGCTTCACGGGCCATTGCCTGCATCGGAGAAATGAGATCGAGTGTCATGCTCAGGTTTTAACTCTAAGAATCGGTCGCAGATTGTGTGATTGTCGTCTTGAGCGGCGAAAGACCTACAAATTTCTCCGCTGCAAGAGGCATAGGTCTTTTTGCTTCGCTCAAGATGACATTCTTAAGAATCAGGTCGGATCAGGCACCCGCAGCTTACTACTTCTTCTTGCCATCTTCCGCGATATAGACAATCTCGTGCTTGAAGATGAAAAGATTCGGACCGTCGTCGCGCGTGACGCGCACCATATTCTTGTCGTAGTACTCAATCCAGCCGCGGACGACTTCCCCGTCGGCCAGCTTCAGACTCACGACCTTCTGTTTTTCTCCCAGCGCTTTCAGATAGGCCGCTTCTTCGAACGTCTCATCCGGAGGCGGAGTTCGCTTCTTGTTAAAGTTGGGATTCCCTGGCTGTAACGGCATCACCCTATTTTACAACCGCAATGCCGCGGCCTCAGTCTTTCTTCTGAGGGATGTAGAATGCCGCTTCCTCAGGCCGCACCACTCTCGGTATCCACAACGGCCGCCGCAGTCCGCCGGGACCGGTCGCCGGACGCGTCAGAGCCTTCCATCGCTGATATACCGCAAACGATAGATTGGTATCGACAAAGATGTCGCCGTAACGGTCATCGGCGCCAGCCCGCTCCACCCGCACCATCTGGTGCCAACAGTGCATGCCGGTGACTGGGTCGGGATGCACCGGGAACGTAAGGTTCTGATGAACGCCGGCATCGCTCCACCAAACGCGCTTGGTATCGGGGTCGGTGGTTTCGTAAGGCTGCACGCCGGTCGTCTGGCGCATCTTCCATTGCCCTTTGCCAACTTCTTTTAGATCGACCCATGCGCTCGACATGCGTTCCAACTGATCTTCTTTATTAGTACGCCAGCGTCCCATGTGGTGAGAGCACGCCACAACGCCAGGCGCGAGCCCCTCGGTCACCCACGCATGCAATACGAAGAATCCGATTTCGGTGTGGACTTTGAGTAAATCGCCTGTGCGAACGTCTCCGAGTTTCTGCGCGTCCGTGGGATTCACCCACAGCGGATTTTTGTGCGCGATCTCGTAGAGAAATTTGGAATTGCCGGACCGCGTGTGGATCAGGTGGGGCAGCCGAAAAATTGGCAGCAGAGTGAACACTTCTCCATTGGCATCCTTCGGCCACTCGACGAGCGGAGTGTATTGCGGATCAAAACTTTCCAGCTGTTTCTTTGAGGTTTGCTCCAGGCCTTGCGCCAGGGAAGCGGCCTGCGCCGAGCGGTGAATGTGGCTGCGATAGTATTCCGGAAGCGCGAATTCAGGCCACTTCCAATCCGCCATCGTCTTTGAAAATAATTCCAGTTTTCGTGATGGCGTGTTGTACCCGGCGACCGGCTTGCCATCTATCATCACTCCAACTGCTTTACCATTTTTCTTGACCACGCCATTCGGTTCGATCGTTGATCCGGCAAGATCAGCGGGAGCGACAGCTTTCTCGTTCAGTCGGTGCACATCAGTCGTCACTTCGTAGGCGCCGTACTTGCGCATGTATTCCAGCGGCTTCAATCCTTCATTGGCGGCGGCTTCGGGTAAGCCGGGAACAGAGTTTTCGAAAATCCATCCGTAATATTCATCGACGGTCAGCTTCTCTCCGGGATGATACGGAGATTCGAACCACTGCCGAATTCCCATCGAGCCGTCGGGATCGATCGCCCACGAAAGGTTGATCCAGAATTCGTCTTCTTCCCAAACCTCGCCCGGATTCGCCTGATATGTGTAATCGAATTTCTTCCCTTCTCTTTCCTGCAAAACACGCAGCACAGGCTGGCGAAAACCGATCCACTTGCCGGCATACGATTCCTGGCTCATCAAGTCATGCCGCTCGGAACTGAAGCCCATGGGCAAGACATAATCTGCGAACCATGCGGTCTCGCTCCAGGTCGGCGTCAGCGCTGCATGCAAGCCAACTTTCTCTTCATCGCGCAGCATTTCAATCCACGAAAATCCGTCGGGATAAGTCCATACCGGATTGAAGACACGGGTGAAATAAGCTTCTATGCGGCCCCGGCCCTCTTTGAGGAAATGCGGCAATAAGGGGGACATCTCATGCATGCACAGCGGCCATTCCCGCGGATATAGAAGTTCATTCCAGTGTTTCTGCGGAGGCGGGCTCTTGTAGGGACGCGGTACGAATTTGTTCCACGCATTCAAGTTGTGTCCGCCCGGCGTCCCCACAGAACCGGTAAGTACGTGCAGCAGCATCAGAGCCCGCGCCGATTGCCATCCCCCCAGATTGCCGGACGAACTCCCTCGCCACAGATGCGATGCGAAGCGACTTCCCGCGATAGCAATCTCACGCGCCGTTTTGACGATGACGTCAGCTTTCACGCCACTTTCTTTTTCTGCAAATTGCGGCGTGAACTTCGCGTAGTGCCGCTTCAGCGCTTCGATCACGGTCTCGAATGGTTGGCCTTTGGCAAAGAAGCCATCGACCTCGAGTTCTTCCCAGTTCGTCCAGGTTTTTACAAACGTCGCGTCGAAGCGATTTTCCTTAAGGATCACCATCGACATGGCCAGCAACACCGCCGCTTCGGTTCCCGGATAACTCGGCATCCAGTAATCCGCCATGCTGGCTGTATTCGAAAGACGCGGGTCCATCACCGCGAGTTTCGCGCCCGCCTTTTTCCCCTCGATAATGCGCTGCGCATGCGGATTGAAATAATGCCCAGACTCGAGATGCGCGGAGAGCAGCAAAATGAAGCGCGCATTCGCGTGATCGGGAGAAGGACGGTCGGCATGATGCCACAGCATGTAACCGAGTCGCGCGGAAGACGAACAAACATTCGTGTGTGAGTTGTGGCCGTCGATGCCCCACGCCTGGAGAGTGCGATCCATGATCAAGTCATGTCCCGGCCGCCCCACGTGGTACATGACTTCTTCGCCGCGATTTTCCTGAAATGCTTTGCGGATGCGAGCGCCGAAAGTTTCGAGCACCTCATCCCAAGACGTTCGCGTCCATTTTCCGCCGCCTCGCGGTCCGGAGCGCTTCATGGGATAAAGAATGCGATCAGGATCATGGATCTGCGTGATCGTTGCCGGACCTTTTGCGCAGAGTCGTCCGCGGCTTGCAGGATGCTTTGGATTGCCTTCAAACTTGGTGACTTTTCCGCTGGCTTTATCGACGTAGGCGAGCAGTCCGCAGGCCGATTCGCAGTTGAAACAGATAGTGGGAACCAACTGGAAGTGCTTCTCAACGCGGCGAGGCCAGGCAGCGTGATCGTATTCAACCCAGTCATCCCACTTTTCTACGGGCGGGTAGGATGATAGATGGCTACCGTCGCGCTTGAAATCCGTCATTCTTGGAACTCCATATTCTCGTTTTGCTTCTCTCGTTTTGCTTCTCTCGTCCTGCTTCTCTCGTGCAGCTTCTCTCTTCCAGCTTCGTATCAGGGCATCGCTTCAGCGATACCGTTGATATTCAGATTCCACGCCCCTTTAGGGGCTGGCAGCGTTGCGATAACCGCGGTGACTATGACCTCAGCGCCTAAAGGCGATTCTTCTATTCACCGCTATGCCATGCCTGAAGGCATGGCCTTTTACGAACCAAGGCGAATAACACCCTAAGAAACGCTCTAAATGAACCATCGATCAGCTGTTTGGCACGCTTTGGCCGGCCATCACGAAGCACCACTCGAAGATCAGAACGCCCGCCAAAGTCAGCACGCTTGCCAATCCGATCGCGACGCGATTAGGCGCCGGTAATATATGACAACCTAACAAAATGACCATCGGAAGAATTCCGCCAACCACAACAGCGCCGCCCCAGAACGCCTTTGCAAAAGGTCCGTGCGTCATCAGCCTCGCTCCGTAGCGGGCGTTGTCGGTGGTATGAGGCATCGCCACTTCACCGAGAACCATGAGCATGTGCAGGATTAGAGTGATGATGATTGCCGGAACGGCAATGGCCACCGCTTGCATCGAGCCGCCGATCGCATCTGGGAGGAGGGCTAGAACAGCCGCACCGCAGAGCAAAGCTTGCACTATCAAATGCGCCGGCAACAGCGGTGTCTGCCAGAGGTCCCGTCCTTCACACTGTCCGAAGAGAAACGCGGTGTAAGCGGCGGCGCAGAATCCTACGATAACGGTCGGCCATAGCAACATCGACGCGGCAACGGAAAATCCCAACACCGCAGCCAGCCAGAACACTCCGCATAGACCGCTGTACGTAATGAGGATGAACGCTCCACGCGCAAGCCATGATTTACTCTGCGGAGTAAATACCACCCGCAGAAATCGTTTCTTGTGGTCGAGATCCCAAACCAGCAGCACGGTAGTCAGAGCGGTGAATACTAGAGCAACCATGGACAGTGAAATATCGCGAGCCCGGCTGCCCGATAATCTTCCCAGCACCATCGCGATGGCAGGTACCGCAAGCACACCGGAGCCGATCGATTTCGTCCAGGAGTAGGCAGGCACTTGCCATCCCCAGGGGCGCGCGTGGGAAACGTCGTATGCCGCAACCGCATCCTTCTGCAGCAATGGACTATCGCGTGGATACACCGCGCCGCCACCGTGCACCGACGCATTGCGCTGTGACCACATGTAAATTGATTCGTGACGTGCCGCCGTTGGGACGATCGCGCTCTCGTCCGCATCGATGTAGTAGAGCTTGGGTTGAGTTCCCTGCTCCGGCTTGCGCACGCGAACCGGTTCGCGTGCGACAAGCTGCGCGGCTTCGCTTCCAGGATCATCTAAATCGCCGGCAATGATGGCATGTTCAGGACATACGATCACGCACGCAGGTTCCAGTCCAACCTCGGTGCGATGCGCGCAGAAATGGCACTTTGCCGCGGTGTGATCTTCCGGGTCAATGTAAATCGAATCGTACGGACAGGCTTGCATGCAAGCTTTGCAGCCAATGCAGCGATCGGAATTAAAATCGACAATCCCGTCCTTGCGCTGATACATCGCGGTTACTGGACAGATAGTGACGCAAGGAGGCTTTTCGCAATGGTTGCATCGAGTGACTTGAAATACACGACGCGTATTCGGGAAGATGCCCCTCTCGACGTACTTGACCCAGGTTCGGTTGACGCCGACGGGAACTTCATTTTCAGTTTTGCAGGCGACGGTGCAGGCATGGCATCCGATGCATTTGCGATTATCGATTACAAAACCGTATTTCATCCGTTAGGAGTCTCGACCGCAAACAGTTAATCATACTTGGGTCGGCGCCGGGGTTAAGAAGTTGAGCCTGATCAGAAATTATAAGAATTGTCATCCTAGGACTCGTGCGTTGTGCTGACGCAGGCGAAATGCATAGGTCCTTCGCTTCGCTCAGGATGACGATGTAATTGGAAAAGAAGATTAACGAATGGCGTATCAGATCTGATAGTCGATATCTTCAATAATTCGTTGCAGCGAAGCGGAGAGCGGCTCGCGGCCACCGGTGCCCTCCAGCTGACGAACGCGCTCGGCCAACTTGTTCACTTCCGATGCAACGGCAGCTAATGCCTCGGAAAGAGGATCGTTTATCTGTTTCGGATCGGTAATAACCACCCGCTTACCTCCGCGAAAAATCACGTGGCCTGGAACGCCCACGACTGTCGAATCGTCGGGCACATCGCGCAGCACCACCGATCCGGCGCCAATCCGGCAATTGCGCCCGACGGTAATGTTGCCGAGGATTTTTGCGCCGCTACCGACGACCACATTATCCAGAAGAGTGGGATGCCGCTTCCCATGGTCCTTGCCTGTTCCTCCGAGCGTGACGCCCTGATAGAGCAATACGTCATTCCCGACAATCGCGGTTTCGCCGATCACCACTCCCAGGCCGTGATCGATAAATAGGCGATGGCCGATCTGGGCGCCGGGATGGATTTCGATGCCGGTAAGAAAGCGAGCCACTTGCGACAGCCAACGCGCCAATAGAAAGAAATTTTGATTCCACAACCAGTGATTCGCGCGATAGAACCAAACCGCGTGTAAACCTGAATAGCAGAGATAAATTTCGAGGCGCGACTTCGCTGCGGGATCGTGCTCCAGAACGTTGGCAACGTCCTCGCGGATTAGCGACAACAGATTCGACATGCGTGGACAATCAAATCGAACGTCGTTATTAAGACTTGGCGTCAGCCCGGCAGCTGAACTGTCGGAATCTGCAATGCCTGGTTCCGGAGTCCTTCGAAAAGAATACTACTCAAGTAGCGCTCGCCGAACGACGGTAGAACTACGACGATCAATTTGCCGGCGTTTTCAGGACGTTTGGCGACTTGCAAGGCCGCGACCACGGCCGCTCCCGAAGAAATACCTACCAGCAAACCTTCTTCGAGGGGAAGTCGCCGCGCCATATTGATGGAGTCATCATTGCTGACAGTAATGACCTCGTCAATCAGGTCGCGACGCAAAATGCTGGGAATAAATCCTGCGCCGATCCCTTGAATCTTGTGCGGAGATGGTGCACCTCCGGAAAGCACCGCGCTGTCCGTGGGTTCCACGGCCACCGCTTTGAATGACGCCTTCTTAGGCTTGATATATTCGGCGACCCCGGTGATGGTTCCGCCGGTACCGACGCCAGAGACGAGAAAATCCACGCGGCCGTCGGTATCCTCCCAAATTTCGGGGCCCGTCGTTTCGAAGTGAATTTTCGGATTCGCGGGATTATCAAATTGCTGGAGCATGTACGCGTTTGGAGTTGTCGCCAGTAGCTCTTCCGCTTTGAATATCGCGCCCTTCATGCCGCGCGGCCCCGGAGTGAGAATGATTTGCGCTCCCAGGGCCAACAACAGCACGCGCCGCTCCAGACTCATGGTCTCGGGCATGGTGAGGATGAGCTTGTATCCTTTCACCGCGGCGACAAAGGCGAGAGCAATTCCGGTGTTGCCGCTGGTCGGCTCGATCAGAACAGTCTTTCCGGGCTGGATTCGCCCCGAGCGTTCGGCATCGGCAATCATGCTTACACCGATGCGGTCCTTCACGCTCGCCAGGGGATTCTGGCTTTCCAATTTTGCCACGACCTCAGCAACTGCCCCCTGGGTGACTCGGTTCAGCCGCACCAGCGGCGTGTGGCCTATCAATTCCGTAACGTCTTTCGCTATTTTCATAGGTTTTTTGATTCTGAGATCCGCGGGTTCGATTCTTTCGATTCCGTAGACATCTACTGTTCTCGAGGCTTTCTCCGGCCCACTCGCGCTAATATTCGCCGCACCTTCTTAGGAGAGATCGACAACCGCGCTGCCACGCGAGAAACCTTGCGCCCCTCCCGCTCCCACACGCGCGGGATCACAATCTCCGCAAACTCCTCGCTGATCTGCCGAAATGTTTTCTCGCCGACCGCGCCTTGCGACCAGGCCTTCAGCACCGGATCGACGCTGCCCTTGTGGACAATCTTAGAGCCCAGCGTCTGCAAGTCTTGCCACAGGTTATTGTCCTTTGGATTCGCCCCGCAACAGGCACGCGCCAGATCGTAGGACTCCCGCGCCGCTTCAGGATCATCGAAAAACGAATTGCACTGCGTCATTCCCCGCCATACGTAAGCATCCGCCAACAGAAGCCGGTGCTGTGTATGCTTGGCCAAATCAATTGCCTCTTCGGAGGACTCCAGGGCGCGCCGGGCGCGGCTTCCAGGGTCAGCACCTTCTGCCACATCTTCTTCCACTTTGGCATTTTCAATCATGCACTGCAGGATTCGCGCTCTGCCCATCAATATATAGTCCTGCTTCTGCTCGGCCACGTCGTAGGCCGAGGCGGCTTCCTCTTCGGCGCGCTGAAAGTCTCCGCTGTCGAGGTGGATATACGCTGCGTTGAGATAGACAGTACCGGCCCCGTGATAATTCGGGCGCTGCTGGTAGATGAGCCGGGCAGCTTCCAAATGTATTAGTGCTTCGCCACGGAGTTGCGCCAGACGACCAAGATAGTCATGCTTCCGGGGATCCGGTTCGCGGTTCTCCGGAGCATGCCATCGACTGTCCTTGTCATCTCTATTTCTAAGGTTGTCTTTACCGTCCCGGTCGCGATCTTTGTCTTTGCCTTTGCCCTCGCGGCTAAGTGTACTTTTGCGTCGCCGCTCAGAGTCGCGGTCAATTCTTTTTTGCAGCTGCAGTGCAATTCCGCGCTTTGCCAGCGCCATGTTTGCGAGCGATCGCGCAAGGTTCGGATGCTGAGGGTCGCGCTTTTCGTAATCTTTGATGGCGTTCTCAAAAAACTCGATCGCTTTGTCGAAGCGACCTTCGCGGCGAGCCAGGCGTCCGTAGAACGACTGAATGTTGCCGAGGGTCACGTAGTCATCGGTAGCGCGCAACGTGTTTTCCGCCGCGCGTGTCACTCGCAACGCTTCTTTCCACTTCCCCTGCTGAAATAAAAGCCAGCCCTCGAGAACCTGCATCACCGCCGCCATTCGTTCGTGGCCCAATTCGAGCGCGATATTCTTGCCTTTGTTTGTGTAAATCAGAGCTTCATCGTATTCACCCCTGCGTCTCAGGCATCGGGCTTTCCAGAAATGGACGATAGCCGCAAGAAACCGGTCATTAAGCTCCTGGCTCATCCCGAGAACGAAATCAAAATGACCAATCGCCGCTTCCATCGACTCTTCACCCATCGCCGCCATTCCCTCTGCCATGCGCAGACAAATGTAATCGCCGACGGGGAGCTTCGACCGCGCTTCCGGATTTGAATCAAAGCGTTTCAGGACTTCTCTGAGCGAAGGGCCCCCGAACCCAATATCGATCCAGATGGCAAGTTGAGCCATCAGGCGAGCTGAATTCTCCTGGCTGGGACTGAGGTCCGCAATGAGGTGCTGGGAAGACTGAAGAGTTGCAATGCCGTGCTCCACTTCGCGCGCGGCAACATGTTGTTCCAACTGCGAGAGGAAGCGTGCGTCAATCGATTGTGGGGCGGGAGTTTTGCGGACACCCATGCACTGACGTTCTAGTCCAATAAATCATAACTGGCAAGCGTCAAAAACTCCTCAAACTTGGTACTCGTCGTCAGATTTTCCAGAATTTTGGCAGCCTGCCGATGTTTCTCGTCGTTGCCAAGTTCGCCTGCGCGGTGATGAATCATCTGTTTCACCATGGAGGCCGTCACCGGCTTGCCGTCTTTCATGACCGCCTTAAACTTTACCCACTGCCAAACTTGCGCTCGGCTTATTTCGGCCGTGGCCGCATCTTCCATCAGGTTGTAAATCGGGACGCAACCCAACCCGCCGAGCCACGAATATAGATATTGCAAACCAACGTCGATATTCCAGCGCAAACCCTTCTCAGTGATTTCGCCTTTAGGAACCTCGATTAAGTCTTTGGCTTGTACCGAGGGGTTCGAGCTTTTATCCGACCTGCCGTTGGAAGAAATCTGATTTGCTTCGGGCATGTGTTTGTCGAAAATTTCTTTTGCCACGCCAACGAGTCCAGGATGCGCTACCCATGTGCCGTCGTGTCCAGCCTTCACTTCGCGAAGCTTGTCGCGCCGAACCTTCTCCATAGCCTGTTCGTTTGCTGCCTTGTCATTCCGTATGGGAATTTGCGCCGCCATCCCCCCCATCGCATGTATGCCGCGGCGGTGGCAGATTTCAACCAGCAATCGAACATAGGAGCTCAGAAAATGCACCTCCATCGTGACCTCGGACCGGTCCGGGAGAATGAATTCTGGATGCGCCTGAAACTTCTTGATGTAGCTGAAAATGTAGTCCCAGCGGCCGCAATTGAGGCCGGCAGAATGGTCGCGTAACTCGTAAAGGATCTCATCCATTTCGAAGGCCGCCAAAATGGTCTCGATCAAAACCGTGGCACGAATCGATCCACGCGGAATTTTCAGTTCGTCCTGAGCGAAATTAAAGACATCGTTCCAAAGGCGCGCCTCAAGATGATTCTCCAGCTTGGGCAGATAAAAATATGGTCCAGTACCTTTGCCCAACAGAGTCGCTGCGTTGTGGAAAAAGAACAGGCCAAAATCGAACAGCGCACCCGAGATTGGTTTTCCGTCGACCTGCAAATGTTTTTCGTCCAGGTGCCAGCCTCGCGGCCGCACCATCAGTGTAGCCAGCTTCTCCCCGAGTTTGTATTGCTTCCCCTCCGGACTCTTGTACTCAATCGAGCCGCGAATTGCGTCTCGAAGATTGTATTGACCCTCGAGATTGTTGCTCCAAGTCGGAGTATTCGAATCCTCGAAATCGGCCATGTAGACGTTTGCCCCGGAGTTCAACGCATTGATAATCATCTTGCGATCGACGGGACCGGTGATTTCCACCCTGCGATCAAGCAAATCTTTGGGGATTGGCACCACTTTCCATTCGCTACGGCGGATTTCAGCCGTGTCGGCCAAAAAGTCCGGGAACTTGCCTTCGTTGATTTCCTGCTGCTTGCTTCGCCGCCGCGCCAGCAATTCCTGTCGCCGGGGCTCGAAACGATTGGCAAGTTTCGTTAGGAAAGTCTGGGCTTCCGGGGTCAAGATTGCGGTTTGCGCCTCGCTGCCAGCAGAGTTCTTCGGCGCCAAAATCGTAGCTTTCATGTCCAACATGATAAATGTTTTGCCGGGCTGTCTGCGGCCACAAAGACCGCGTTGTGGGTCAAATCGGACTAGTAGGTCCGGAGGGGCTTCGCAGTTTGCCACGCCGCGAAAACTGGCATCTACTGCACTGGGACGTCAACTTAGCACGTCAATTCAGGACGTCAACTCTTGGGGGGAATATCAATGGCGAATTCCAACGGTCAAGCGCACAATCGGGACAACGGCAACTGGCGGAGCAGCTCGCGATGGCACGGAATCACGCGCCCTTACACGCAGAGCGATGTCGATCGACTCAAGGGTTCGTTGCCAATTGAGCACACTGTCGCTCGCCACGGCGCGGAACGGTTATGGAGTCTTCTGCAGGACGGTAGCGAGGCTTTTGTTCCCGCGTTAGGCGCAATGACTGGCAACCAGGCAGTGCAACAAGTCCGGGCCGGATTGAAAGCCATCTATGTAAGCGGATGGCAAGTCGCCGCCGACGCCAATAATGCCGGACAAATGTACCCCGATCAGAGCCTCTATCCCGCCGACAGCGTGCCCAACGTGGTACGCAATATTAACCAGGCTCTCATGCGCGCCGATCAGATTCACCATGCTGAAGGCAAGGACGAAGTGAACTGGTTCGCTCCCTTGGTTGCGGATGCCGAAGCCGGGTTCGGTGGCAACCTTAACGCCTTCGAGCTGATGAAAGCGATGATTGAGGCTGGCGCAGCCTGCGTCCATTTTGAAGATCAGCTTTCATCGGCTAAGAAATGCGGGCACCTCGGTGGCAAAGTACTGGTGCCGACGACCGAAGCGATACAGAAACTGGTCGCAGCCAGGTTAGCGGCCGACGTAATGGGCGTCCCTACGCTGATCATGGCGCGTACCGATGCCGACAGCGCCAACCTGATCACTAGTGACATCGATCCTCGCGATCGGGAGTTTTTGACCGGAGAACGCACCGCCGAAGGTTTCTATCGCATTAAGAGCGGCTTGAAATCCGCCATCGCCCGCGGTCTTGCGTATGCGCCATATGCCGACATTCTCTGGTGCGAAACATCTAAACCTGATCTTAACGAGGCGCGCGAATTCGCCGAGGCTATCCACAAGGTTTATCCGGGAAAATTGCTGGCCTATAACTGCTCGCCCTCATTCAACTGGAAGAAGAATCTGGACGACGCCACCATCGCCAGCTTTCAGCATGAACTCGCGGGCATGGGTTACAAGTTTCAGTTCATAACCCTGGCTGGATTCCACTCTCTCAACCTGTCGATGTTCGATCTTGCCCGCGGATACAAGAGTGCAGGAATGTCCGCATACTCGCGTTTGCAAGAGAAAGAGTTCTTGTACGAGCAGGAAGCTGGTTACGAAGCGGCCAAGCACCAGCGCTTCGTTGGCACCGGATACTTCGATTCCGTGCAGCAGGTCATCTCCAGCGGGACGGCTTCGACGATGGCGCTTGAGGGTTCTACAGAAAAAGCTCAGTTTGCCGTGGGCAATGCGCCAAACGATGATTCGCCAAACGATGATCCGATCGCGGCGCTATCGCAGGTCCGCAGCGATACCGTTGCTGTCGCGGAGGCAGCGTTGTCTGATTCTTTATTGGAGTCAAATCATTGGGAAGAATCCGACGAACTGATGCCGTCGGGGGATTAGTCACCGACTGCACACTGTTCCCCTGGTGGCTGTGCGGAAGTACTTCCAGGGCGAGTCGCTTCAGGAATTGCCGGCAAGATGCCGGCGCTACGGTCGAGAGCTACGCGAGCTTGTCGCGTTCCCGTTTATCTTCGCGCAGTTGGGCTGCCGTGAAGGCACTGCCACAGGTGCTGCATCTCCAGTTGGTGGAGGCGCTACTTAACTGGTTTGTCTCGCCGTTACTGGGTTGACTCTGATTCGAACGTACGGCCAGGACTAATTCCCCCCCGCAGTCCGAACATTGGCGTTTTGGCACTCGATTTCTCCGTCACAACAGTTTGATTGTAGATTCTTCGCAGCTCTGGTACCACTGCCAACCGCTGCAAAGCGGGTGGGATCCGCACCTACAACTATCGCATATAGTGATGACACCAAGTGGTCAATTATGACCTTTCGGATGCTATCAGTCTCTGTAAACTTCGTCTAAACTTTGATCGGAACTGCGAACTGTTTACCACTTCGATCAAATGCTGGCCATCCCCTTGTTAGGATTAGAAGATGCGAAGCTCTAATTTTGCTGCCCAATTATCGGCCTTGCCTGGGGCGTTGACCGGGCCACTGCGACTAGAGAAAATTTACTGGCGCATCCTCGCCTCGCGCGTGCTATGTCTCGTCCTCGTGGTATTGATGTTCCGCGGCAGCTCCCCGGCGTACTCAGTTTTGACTCACGAAGAAATCGTGGACCTTCTCTGGAAAGATGAAATTCGGCCACTTTTGCTGAAACGCTACCCGGGACTGACGGACGATCAGATCAAGGAAGCCCACGCTTACGCCTACGGGGGTGCTGTGATTCAGGATTTGGGCTATTACCCATTCGGCAGCAAGGAATTTAGCGATCTTGCGCACTACGTTCGTACCGGAGATTTCGTGGTCGAGCTTCTCCGGGAGAGTAACGATGTAAACGAGTATGCCTTCGCTCTCGGGGCACTTGCCCACTATTCCTCCGATATCACTGGACATCCAGCCGTCAATCAATCGGTGGCGATCGAGTATCCAAAGTTGCGGAAGAAGTTTGGCAAGTTTGTGTTGTATGCCCAGGATAAGACAGCGCACCTGAAAACCGAATTCGGTTTTGACATGGCGCAGGTGGCAAAAAGTCGCTACGCGTCGCAGCAATACCATGATTTCATCGGGTTCAAAGTGTCGAAACCGGTGATGGAACGAGCCTTTCCGGTCACCTATGGACTGCAAATGAAAGATGTGGTCGCTCACGAAGATCTCGCAATTGGTTCTTATCGTTGGTCTATTAGCCGCCTGATTCCCGAAATGACGCAGGTGGCTCTGCAGACTCATGGGAAAGAATTAATAAAAGAGAATCCCGGTTTCGAGAAGAAAAAATTTCTCTTCCGTCTATCCCGTTCCGCTTACGAAAAGGAGTGGGGCAAGGACTATGTCAAGCCCGGAATTGGGGCGCGGATCATGGCCTTCTTCTTCCGCATCGTTCCGAAAATTGGTCCCTTTAAGGCATTAGCCTTCAAGAATCCAACACCACAAACTGAAGACCTGTATTTCAAGAGCATCAATGCGACGGTCGATCAATATCGCACCTTTCTCCACGAAGTGCGCGCCGATTCTCTCCGGCTCACGAATTGCGATCTCGATAGCGGAAAAGTCACCCAGCCTGGTGAATACTCGCTAGCGGACGATGCATACGCAAAATTACTGCACCAGTTGGTAGAGCATAAGTTCGAGGGGCTGACACCCGAACTGCGTGACAATATACTGCAGTTTTATTCGGGCCAGACAGCTGCGATTCATACAAAAAAAGATGAAGCAAAGTGGAAAACTCTGCAGGCCGATCTCGAACAACTGAAGACGGCACCCATAGCCGCGACAGTTTCCGGCAGCCCTCGCGGGGACCTCAAGGCCGGAGAAACGGTTACGCAGGTCTGCAGCGCAGCGCAGATTACAACGACCACTACTGCTGCTGGGAGTTCAAACTAGGCGATGGATTTCGCAGAGGGGAGGGGTAGGGCGATACTTCAACATAGGGCGGTACGTCAACCGGGAGTGATTCACCAAACGGCCGAGGCCCGCCGCCAACAAAGCAGCTAAGCGGTAACCCGCACCGATACCAGTTCCGGGGTACAGTGCGAATTTTGCATGGACTTCACCGCATCTTCCGCGGTTAGTCTTCCCATTACCAGGGCTAGTTTGCGATTAGTTGTGGTCTGGATGGGAAGGCGATCCATCCGCAGAACATATTGAGGAGCATGAGCACCGCCGCGGTTTACTTTCACCACAAACTTGATATTTTTCATGGGGTCCTTCCCAATTGCTAGAGCGTTTTGATCGCCATCTCGTGACTCAGAACTCTCCTCGCAAAAAAGAGAGCAGAAAAATCAGATAGGGTATTTGCGGAACCTGAAAGCAGCGCTTACTCAAATTCAATAGTAGGCCTCTGCGCTACTATTGTCAAGATTACTAACCCCGTATCGACATCGGTATGTCTAATAATAAAAACATCGCAACCGCGTTGGGTTACCACGACGCGACTAAACATTCCTATTCTAGCGTTCGTTTCAACCCACATTCGCTCGACTTCGATAATCAGCCGCTCCCCTTCAAAATCTATCCAGAGTTGGAGCTTTTGCGAATGCCGGCGGAGGTGCGTCAGACCGGTATCGCTGCGCTTTCAGCGATCTCAACTAGCATAGCTTCTGACGTCACTGCGGTGCCGGATCTGGAAGCGATCGCGCAACTGCTTTTCCTTTCCGCGGGTATTACCCGTCAGCGAAAGTATCCCGGCGGTGAAATTTATTTTCGCGCCGCCGCTTGTACCGGCGCTCTCTACGAAATCGAGCTGTACCTGGTTTGCGGAGATTTACCCAAACTTCCTGCAGGCGTTTATCATTTCGCCCCCGCAGAATTTGGATTGCGTAGGCTGCGAGCGGGAGACTATCGCGACGTGCTGGTCGAGGCGACCGCCGCTGAACCAGCTGTCGCTCATGCGCCCCTGAACATCGTCTGCACCGCCACCTACTGGAGAAATGCGTGGAAGTATCAGGCTCGAACCTACCGCCATTTCGGCTGGGATAATGGGACACTCCTTGCAAACCTCTTGGCAGTCGCCACGGCCCTGGGATTGCCCGCCAAGGTCGTTTGCGGGTTCGTCGATGCGACGGTAAACCGGCTTTTGGATTTAGATTCCGAACGCGAGGTGGCTTTCACTCTCGTCCCAATCGGTTATCAGGCGAGTGTCCAGTCCCATAACAAATTGGAAACGACTGACGTTCCTGCGCTCGGATTCGAAACTGTTCCTCTCTCGAGTGAAGAGATTGACTATCCGCTTATGCGCGAAATGCATGCCGCCTCCTCGCTTGATTCCCCGGAGGAAGTGGCAGAGTGGCGCGAGAGTTCAGCGCTGGCCCTGCGTGAGATTAGTGCCAATTCCTCTGGCCGGGGCAATTTAAGCGGCGCGATCAGTGCTCCACCGCTTGAAGACTCCAGGATTCCCCTTCAGCCTTTGTCCGAGCAAGAAATGCCTCGCGATCCGATTGAACAAGTAATTCTGCGCCGGGGATCGAGCCGGCGATTTGCGCGAACGGCGATCAGTTTCAGGCAGCTGTCCACGATAGTAGATCGCGCGACGCGAGGCGTGCCCGCCGATTTTATTGTCTCGGATCAGGTAAATTCACGGACACCGCTTCTCAACGACATATATCTGATTGTGCACGCCGTGGAGGGTCTAGAGCCGGGAGCGTATTTCTTTAATCGCGACGAGGGAGTTTTGGAGCGTTTAAAACGAGGAGATTTTCGCGACCAGGCAGGCTACTTAGGGCTTGAACAAAAATTGCCTGCCGATGCGGCGGTAGATATTTTCTTTCTAGCTAATCTGAATCCGATCTTGAATCGCCTTGGAAATCGCGGGTATCGTGCCGTACAACTGGAGGCCGGTATTACCGGCGGCGAGCTTTACCTTGCAGCCTACGCCCAGCGGCTCGGTGCCACCGGCCTCACATTTTATGACGACGACGTTACCCGCTTCTTCTCGCCTCATAGCGCTGGCAAAAGCGCTATTTTTCTAGTAGCAGTGGGCCACAGCGTTAAACGACGCACCGTTTAGTGATCGTGATGTTCACCTTCTTGGCCACGACCGCCATCATGTTCCCTGTTGTCATGGTTCTCGTGATCCCAGTGGCCTTCATGCATCCGCCAGCCCTGCTGGTAATGGTCGTAGTGGGGATGGTTCCAATAACCTCCCTCGTAGGGAGGCTGTTCCCATCGCCCCGCCACCCAACGATAGCGATTCCCGTTCGGAGCCCAGTACCCGTCGACCCAGGCATAGCCTGGACCGGGCATCTGACCTCTCTCCTCATAGCGCTCTGGTGGTGGCGTGCGTCCGATATACACGCCGATTTGCGCCGGAGCAGCGACCGTGACAACAATCGCGAAAAGCAATCCAAAAAGCCAATTCAATTTCATGTTTGCATCTCCTCATGAAGTACTTCGGCCAAACACTTCTTCCGGTTTAGTCCTTTAGAGAAATCATTCTTATCGCGAGAGGCTCCCAACCTACTCCTTGCCTTCTCTCGCCTCTGCCACATGAGCCTGATGACCTGCATCGGAGACCGCTCGCACAAATGCGTCCGCGCTGGCCGGAGTGGAGGCTTTTCCTGAAAGAATGTGACGGAACTGCATGTGCTTGCCGTAAATTGCGTGCGTGGAATCGTTATCCTGCTCTACTACCGCACCTTCCAGGGTCAATCCGGCAAAGGCGCCCTTGGAACGCGAATAGGTGAGGACTTCTGTATTCAACTTCCAATCGGTTCCAGCCGAAGCGTGACGACCAACCGGTCCTGCTGCCACGGAGCCCTCGCCGGTAAGTTCGAATTTGCTCGAGAGCAGATGCTGTAAACCACGGTCGTTCATCACCAGCATGACCAGGTCAACGCCTTCAATCCCAATCTGTAGTCCCCAGCTTCCGCCACCAACGGAAACGAATGCGGGAGCGCTCCAGCCAGAAGACGTGCGGCATGAGGCCACGCCACGGCCATGCTTTCCGCCAAAGATGAATCCACCTTTAATCAGGTTGGGAACAATCAGCATGCATTTTGCGCCGGTCAACACTTCTTCGGGAATACCCTTGTCGGGCGTGGACATAACGGAATGAAGAACGTCTACCGACTTGTCCAACCGTTCGACGGTATCTTCGCGGGCAGACCCAGCGAAGGCGAACGTACCAGCTAGACCGAGCAAACTCGTCAACAGAAATACAATTATTTTTTTCATAGGATTTTTTTCCTTTTCATGTACGGATGTGCGGAACTAAGAGGATTTGATTTCAGTGGGCTGACTTAGCTCAGCTGCACCTGAAGAGCGAGAAAGTACTCGCTTCAGTTTTGATAGTCGCCCAGCGACCGAGACGATAGCTGATCTGAATTGCTCACTCGGGCCAGGTGGTTAGCCGCGCTCGCCATTTTGGAATAGAGATTTGTGGAGTTTTCAACAGAACAATCCACAGCTCACCCTCATTTAGCTCGATTTTTTGCGGAATGAGCAATTCTGCACAGAAAAAACAGGATCGGACGTGTGATCGTGCGTAACAATGGAACGCACTCTTCGGGGATACCGTGATCGCTGGCTCAAGAAGCTCACGGCAATTCGTGCGTCCTTCGGAAACGCGTTCTCCGCGGTGGCGTCGCCGAGCGGCTTCTCCACCCAAAGGATGTGTCCCTTTTGCGGTCTGATCACGCCTCGAGCCAAGCGGTCATGTCTGGAGTGCGGCAGGTCACTTGCCCCCGTCGGTCCGGGCTAATGCTGGAAACGCCTCAGGGGGATGTCTAAGGCGTTTACCTAAATCAACATAAGATAAATGCGTTTCCACAGAAAACGGTTTACCCCGTTTGCTCATCCTATGGGACGAAGGAGATACCTCATGCTTTGGACGGTTTTCGTCGTGCTCTTAGTCCTATGGCTATTAGGGTTCAGCATGCACGTGGCGGGTGGACTGATTCACCTGCTTCTGGTTGTGGCCCTGGTGGTCCTGGTTATCAATCTCGTGAGCGGTCGAAGGGTGGCATAAAACCGCCCCGTCTCGGGGCGGTTTTCCAATCCCTCAGCGCGAGCGAGCTCCTGCGATGCTTAAGGCGATTCCGCCAGCGATCAACACAATGCTAATGACCGGAGCAACCCGCTCGCTGTGGGTTGTCTGAACTCCGAAATTTGCGTCTCCCACCTTGATGCCTTGGGTTTGAGTGTGCGGGATGGGCACCACCAGCGAAGCGATTCCCAGCACCGCTAGGATTAGTCCTACATAAAGCAGAGTCTTCATCTGGCTATTCTCCAAGTCCTTCTTTACTAAGTCGATGTTTGTTTTAAGTATGCGCTTCTAGAAAGGCTAGTCGTGCAAGACTACGCTGAGCAGAGAACTGTGGACCTGCAATCCGCCTTCCGGGCCGCCGGAGTAATCCACGAAGCCCAGTTTGCGAAAGCGGTTCATGAAGAAGCTTACGCGAGAGCGGGTAGTCCCAACCATCTCCGCTAAACTTTCCTGGCTAATCTTCGGCACCACGGTTGCAGGCACGCCCTCTTTGCCGAAATGAGCAAGTATCAGCAGAATGCGCGCCAGGCGCTTTTCACTGGAGTTGAATAGCTGATCAACGAGATCTTCCTCGTACCGGACATTCCGGGCCAACAAATACGATACAAACAACTCTGAAAAAGCTGGCTCGCGATGCAGCGCTTCGATCATTGCACGTTTATCGATGCGCTGAACTTCACAATCGGTCATGGCCGAGGCCGAACCCATTCGCAAAGACTGTCCGGCCAACGAACCTTCGCCAAAAAAGTTTTGGGTGTCAAGCAGTCCAAGGGTTGCTTCGCGGCCGGAGGGCGACACAACCGTGAGCTTCACCTTACCTTGTTGGATATAGAAAACCGAATCCGCCAAGTCTCCCTGAGTAAAGATGACCTCATTCTTGGCGAAGCTCAGGTTCCTTCTGCCGTCGCCAATGGTGGCGAGGAAGGTCATGGGCTGGAAGTCGCCCATTTTAGGCTCAGTAGTCAGCAAAGACCTGGACTTTGGCAAAGGATCGCCTCAGCTCTAATCTTAGTCCAATAGCGCACATTTGTCCCAAAAATCGAAAATGTTCCATTATGGGAGTTTTTGCGGAGTGAGCGATTGTGCACAGTAATTGGAACCCACATCGCTGAACCTTGTGCGAGACCTTGAAGCGTACACTCCGGCGCGCACTGCCCGCCGAGAACGCCGGGACTCGGCCGGAAAAACTAACTTCGTCACCCTTTTTCGAGTTCACGCTTTTCCAGCTCAATCTATTTTCGAGTTCATGCTTTTCGAGTTCAACGCTTTCGGGTTCAATGCTATCGAGTTTCATGCTATGACCAAAGAATTACAAGTTGGAACGATTCTCATCTCGGAATCACAGCAGCTCTTGGACCTGCAAACGGATTTGCAAAAGGATCTGAACAAAGAGCACTACTCCGGATCCTGGAGCATCGTCGAGAAAATCGACGGTTCGACACTCGATCGAAAAATCCGCCGCGCTGGTTGGAATTTTTTCTTTATCGCGTCAGAGGTGAAGACGACTTTTTGGGGTGGCATTCAAGCTAAGAAAATCGAGAGCGCCCTGCAGCGGATTTTAGGCAAAGTCAAAGAGCACAACTTCAACGGTCTGGAGATCACCGGAATTGTCGCCAAGCGATTTCTGGGCGTGCCATATGCTGTCGTTACCGCGCACTCGCGCCATCTTCAGCAAAACTGCTACCTGGAAGACGATGAGGCGCGACTCTTGTCGCGGCGACTTACGGCGAAAACCTGAGACTGATGGCGTGGCCGGTTCATCCGAGCCGGGCAAAGCATCCCCGCATGATTGCGGGCATCCAACTTAATATGGCACGGCGAATGTCGATCTTCGACGAAAAATATCGGGTAGTTGCCATTCAAGGCGACCAGCTTGTGATTCGAGGCGAAGTCAGCGGCGAAGTGCTGACCATCATCAATCCCGAGACCGCGACGCCGCTTACTCATGAAGATTATCCGCCCGGAAAGTTGATCGCCCTGAGCGACCCCTCAGCCGCACCCCTGAATTGAACGCACGCAGCCACAGAAATCCCTACTTCCTCGTGATCGCGACCCGAATACTTCGTGGAATTTCTTGCGAAAAGGTTGGCAGCCTCGCAGGGATTCGAACCCCGATAACCTGCTCCAGAGGCAGATGTCCTACCGTTGAACGACGAGGCTGAGGGGATTCTAAACCATTTCGTTTTCTGTCGCAAAACACCGGAAACGCTGGCAAACCAAAGATCCCAACAGGAGCGCGAGTTTGTAAGGCGCGCTAAAATCATGCGCAGCGCCCAACACAAGGGGGCCGCGGAGTTTACCAATGGCCGGCGAAACACTATCAGGAAGTTTGTCAGCAGCTTTCTCGGCTACCATGCCGCCAGATACCGACTATGCCGAGATGGCGCGCCGTCCGCTCGAAGTGGAGCAGTGCGCTCTTCTCGTCGTCGACATGCAGAAGAAATTACTGCCGCCGATATGGGAGAAAGAACGTCTGATGCGGAATGTCCAACTATTGATTCGGCTCGCGGGAATTCTCAAAATCCCTTCCATCGTGACCACGCAATATGCCAAAGGTCTGGGCGAAACGGTGCCAGACATTGCGGACCTGCTGCCTGATACTCCGTCCATCGACAAGCTAATGTTTTCCTGTTTTGGCAGCGACGCGTTCTGCTCGACGCTGAAGCGCTTGCCGGGGCGGCGTACGACTGTTCTGTTGTGCGGCATGGAGACGCACATTTGCGTCATGCAGACAGCGCTCGGGGCGCTGCGCGAGGGATATCTGATACACGTGGCTTCGGACGCTGTCAGTTCCAGGACGGAACTAAATTGGAAGATCGGGCTGGACCGGATGCGTGCCAGCGGGGCTATTCTCTCTTCGGCGGAGATGATGCTCTATGAACTGCTGCGATCATCCGGGGTGCCCGCGTTTAAAGAGCTGCTGCCGTATCTCAAGGGCTGAGGCTCGATTTGGCCTTGCACGCAGCAAGATCAACCCGGGCGCTAAAGCGCGAAATCCTTACCGCCTTATGGCACGATTGAAGGTCGTGCCTTTCCAACCTTTCACAGGGGTCTCCGCAATGCAGGACTATTCTTTTTGTTTCACACGCACGACCGTAATTTTCGAAAAGCCCTCTTCGAAGGTCGGGGGCTTCAATTTGCTTGCCATCTTTCGCATGATGTCCTCGGGGACTACTCGACCGCGGCGTTGATGGCGCTCCATACACACATCGAGCGGGACATCGAAGAACACGCCCTGCACGTCGTAGCCATAATCCTTGGCGAGTTTGATCCAGCTGTGGCGATCATGGGGCGTGAGATTCGTTGCATCCACGTAGTTCATGGGACGACGTGCGATCAATCTCGCTTTCAGCATGGATCGAAGATTTGAAAAGATGAGGTCCTGAAAGCGCTGCTCTTGCGCATCATCAAAGAGAAGTTCACGCAACAGGTCGCTTGATAGCGGATGAATATTGTGCCGCTTGAACCACGAACTCTTGCCAGATCCGGGCAAACCGATGGCGAGAACCACGGTTCCTTTTGAAGGACGAGCCGCCGCAGTTTGTGCGGGCGCAACTGGAGTTGCAGCGACTTGCGGCTGGCGTTGATTTGAGAGATCTGGAGCTAACGCAGAACCATTTGAAGCGGCGGTCACCGGCTCTGCGCCGGACCCGCCAACGGCAGAACTTGCCCCGGCCACTTCGGATGGCGCGACCACCGGCCTCCGAGATCCGCCGCGACCACCACGTCCCCGGCGGCGGCGTGAAATTCGCGGTCGTGATTCAGAGGCCGGAGCTACTGCCTGTTTCATTGTCGATTCAGCAACCGTTACCGGTTCTGGCGGTGCCTCAGGCCTCGGCAAGCGCCGCGTTTCCATTTGGACTGCTTCGGCCGGCGCCGCATTGCCGGGGGCTGGTTCATCATCGTAGAACCTGGGCTGCAGCGGCTCGGGCTTTTTCGTCCCATCCTCGGCGGGAGTGTCTCCCGCCTTCTTGCGGCGCTTCAAGCGCTCGCTCATCCATTTGCGCATATAGCGCTTGTAGCACACCGACATATGGTGCGGCAATCTGTCGTCCCGTAGCAGGGAGGGTACCGGGTCGCGCGCACGCACCCGCACGCAAAAGAGCGAAACTCCAGCCGTCGCGATTTACAATAGCTGCCTGGTTAGTTACCGAGCGGGCGGGCGATTGATCCATGCGGCCTGGGCCGTCTTTAGTTTAGTAGCGAGAGTTTAGTAGCGAGAGTTTGAATGTTCGAATTGCGGTTCGAATCGTGATTCAATTTGTGAGTGAAATTATGAATCCATCGCATCCCGCCAGTGTTCCCGTCGAGGTAAGCCAACTTCCTGCCGTGCCGCTCACGATCGAGGGCTACGCAACGCTTCACCAGATGATGCGCTTCCGTTGGACTGCGTGGCGGGGGCTTCCCGATAAAGACCGGCGAGAGATAGCAGCCGAAGCCGAGCAACTGCTGGCCAGAATGGAAGCGAGGGCGAACGGCCAATCCGCGCTTTTCTCATTGCTGGGGCACAAAGGCGATCTGATGTTCGTCCACTTCCGCGAAACTTTTGACCAACTCAATCAGGCGGAGCTCGACGTGGCCCAGCTTCGACTCAACGATTTCATGGAACCCTCTACTTCATACTTGTCAGTAATTGAACTGGGGCTGTATGAATCATCGTTAAAGACTTACAAGGCGCTGGCCGATCGCGGCGTCGAGCCACACTCCGAGGACTGGAAAAAAGGGATCGAAGAAACGGTCGCACGCCAGAAAGAAGCGATGAAGCCGCGGCTTTTCCCGGCGATGCCTCCGAATCGTTATATCTGCTTTTATCCCATGGATCGCAAGCGCGGCGAAGACAAGAACTGGTATACGCTCCCCATGGAGGAGCGCCAGCGCCAGATGAACGAGCACGGCCTTGTGGGACGCCGTTATGCAGGAGAGGTGAAACAGATCATCACCGGCTCGATTGGGTTTGACGATTGGGAATGGGGCGTCGATCTGTTTGCGGATGAACCACTGGTCTTCAAGAAATTGATTTACGAGATGCGTTTCGATCACGTTAGCGCCGTGTATGCGCTGTTCGGAACCTTTTATATAGGATTGCGCTGTCCAGCTAGTCGCCTGCACGATTTGCTGGAGGGAAGACTACCGGAGCATCGCTAAATTCTGTAAAACGGGCTTGCCCCGTCTCCCGCATCGCGCCAGCGATGGGACGCGGCAAGCCCCGTCTCTACGGAATATTAATGGCGTTTCGCGCGGTTCTTTGGGAATTTGTGTTCGTGCTTTGCCATATCAACCCGCGCACCGCGAAAAGTTACGCCCTCCATTCGCAATCGAAATCTCTGTTCGGCGCCATTTTCTCCGCCGAGCTTAATGGCGCCCCCGGCGCCGACTACACGGTGCCACTGCAATCCTTGCGCCTGATGCAAGATGCGCACCACTTGCCGCGCGGCGCCGGGCCAGCCGGCGGCTCGGGCGATCGCTCCGTAGCTTGAGACCTTCCCAACCGGCAGGGAACGAATGCAGCGGAGCACCTGCGAGTGCTTTTCGCCGGGCATTTTTTTCTTCTTTTTCTTTGCGGTCATTATCGTTGTTGTTCTTGGACGATTGTTCTCGTTATTGGACGCTCCGATATTTCGCCGGGCAACTGTGCAGTACTTCCCTCGTCTCATTTCGCTGACAAACCTTTAATGCCTCAGCAGGATGTTTACTTGGATTCACGAATACAAAATTTTACACAGCGCTATGAAACTTGCCGCTACGATGTGTGCATCCCATCAGCTTACTCATCACCAAAACTGCCTTTTGGAGAATCTTTATGCGTCGTCTGTTGAGAGCTCTTACCCTTACATTGGCGCTCACTGCATTGAGCGTTTTCGTCACCAGTTGCGGCTCCAGCAATTCATCGCAAATCCGTTTCGTCCACGCTATCCGGGACGGAGCTCCGCTGGACATCGATGTTAATTCCACGAAGATATTTACTGACATTGCTTTCCTTGGGTATCAGCCATCCTCGGGTCACACCAGCGTTTCGTCGGGTAATGTGACCGTAGCAGGCTTGGCAACCGGCACCACCACCCAAGTCTTCACCTCAACCACCAGCCTGGGTTCTGGCCTGTACACATTGATTGCGAGTGGATCTGCGACTGGAGTCAATGGCGCAGGAGTGAACCTCTTATCCATATCCGACTCAAACACGGCACCCGCGACAGGTAATGTAGAGTTCCGCGTCGTCGACGCGTCGCAGACTCAAAGCAATGTGGACATTTACATCCTCGCGAATCCAGTCACCGGCGGCATTCAGCCGCCCGCTACTATTTCGGGACTTGCCTACACGCAGGCCAGCAGTTACATCACGCTTCCTTTCAACTCGAATGGCAGCGGTTACACGATGTATGTCACTTCGGCTGGAACTACCAATCCACTCTTCAGTCAGAACCTGAGCTCGCCGACCGGATCGATTCGTACATTGGTGCTCACGGATGTTCAGAATGGGTCTTCGATGAATCCGCAGGCCATTGAACTTAGTGATCTGAATTAGATATAAGTTAATTGTTAAGAGTAAGTCGACGGGCGTGTCGAGGTGGGCGTGCTCGCGCGTCCAGCGCAGATGCCTCCAGCACAGCAAAGAGCGTTGCAGGCAGCAATTGGCGGTCGGGCCTCAAGCGAGGCCCGGCAATTGATTAAGCTGCTATTTTCTGAAAGGAATGCGCGGCTTCTTCTTCGTTGTCAAAAACTTCGAAAATAGTCAGCAGCTTCGTGACCTGCAGCAGATCGCCCACGCGCTGGCTGAGGCTAGCCAGCTTCACCGCGCCTCCAGCGTTGCGCGCGGTCGTATACAAGGAGACCAGCGTTCCAAGACCGCCGCTATCTATAAAATTGACTTCCTTGAGGTTCAGGACAACGTTCGGGTTCTGGGCGATCAGTTTCTTGACCGTGTCCCGCAGAGTGGCAGATTCTTCGCCGAACACAACTCGACCGCTGCAATCGACCAACATCACGCCGTCCATGGTTCGTGTGCTCATTCGCAGTTGCATAAGCGCTACATCTCCCGTGTTTTGCAATGAAAACCAGCCTATCAGGGTACCCCGATAGATTGACCGGCGCAAGGGCGTTTTAAAGGGACCCGGAGTCCCAAACGCCCTTCTCCTGAGCCTGTATAATCGAGAATTCCGATGAGCTATCAGGTTCTTGCTCGCAAATATAGGCCGCAGAAATTCTCCGATGTCATCGGCCAGGAGCATGTCACCCGTACGCTGCAAAATGCCATCTCGCAGGAGCGAATTGCGCATGGCTATATCTTCAGCGGACACCGTGGGATAGGGAAAACTACGGTCGCCCGCATCCTGGCAATGGCCCTGAACTGCCGTTCCGCAGAGAAGCCACCTACCGAACCCTGCGGCATTTGCGATTCCTGCACCGAGATTCGCGCCGGCAATGCCGTCGACGTGATCGAAATTGATGCGGCCACGAACCGTGGCATTGATGAGATTCGAGAACTGCGGGAGGCCGCCCGCTACCGTCCTGCGCGCGACCGCTTCAAGATCTACATTCTCGATGAGGCCCACCAGATCACCGATGCAGCTTTCAATGCCCTGCTCAAGACGCTGGAGGAGCCTCCCAGCCACGTGATTTTCATGATGGCGACGACGCAGCCGGAAGACATTCCGCAAACCATCCGTTCGCGCTGCCAGCATTTTAGTTTCCGGGCGGTAAAGTTCGACGACATCATGGGCCAGGTGCGCGACATTGTCACGCAGGAGCAGATTCCTGCGGACGATGACGCTCTCGCCCTATTGGCAGAGGCCGGGGATGGTTCTCTGCGTGACGCTCTGTCTATTCTTGACCAGGCCATTGCGTCGACGTCCGATCACTTGACGCTCGATTCTGTTCGCAGCCTGATTGGGTCCGCTCCGGCAGCAGCGCTCGAAACTGTGATGCAGTCTGTGGCAGAAAGTTCGAGCGAGAAAATTCTGGTGCTGGTCGACGAATTGATCGGCAAGGGCCATAGCCCAACCCACTTCGCCCGGCAACTGGTGCGCTTCCTGCGCAATGTCACCGTCGCAAAGATCGCGGGCAAAGACTCAGCCCTGTTGCAAATTTCTTCGGATGAACGAGCGCGCGTGGCTCACATCGCGGAGCTGTTCAGCGAGGAAGATCTGGCGCGGCATTTGCAGATTATGTTGCGCACTCACGGAGAACTCGGCTACCGGCAGGAGCAGCGCTTTCATCTCGAGCTTGGATTGCTCAAGATGGCGCATGCACAGCGTCTACTTCCGATTGAGCAATTGTTGAGCGATCTCGGAGCCTCCGCGTCTGCGCCAGCGCGTTCCACTGCGCGTCCAGTTCTTGCGCCGCCTCCCGCTTCTCATTCTTTTGCTTCGTCTTCTTTCACCTCCTCCGAATCCCGTCGCGGCGAGGCGCCGGCGCGATCAAGTAACGTATCGCCATTTGCGGCCGACTCGGCGCGTAAGAGCACTCCGAAGGCCGAGGCGCCGGCATCAACCGCCAACGCCGTGAATATTGGATCAGCCGCGCTGGCCGTGGCCGATTTATCGCCGGAGCCAGAATCACAAGCTGATGGATTTGCGGAGCCGGAAATAAGAGCCGATTCCAGGGTCGAAATTACGAGACCCGAAATTACGGGATCTGAAGGTACGACTACTGGGGAAGCGCCAACGCAAATTGCGAAAGGTAACGCGAGCGTCCCGTCGGGAGTCCTTCCAAGTATTCAGTCGCTTCGGGATGCCGTTCTGAACGCCCTCAGCAATCAGCAGATGCTGGTATCGCTGCTCGAAACCGCGGAGTGGAGCTTGAACGGAAACACTTTGCTGGCGAAGGTTACCGCCTCCAGCACCATGATCGAGATGTCGTTCACCGCTGACGCCCGGCGCGTTGCGGGTGCCGCCGCCAGCGGCGTGGCTGGACGGCCGATCAAAATGCTGGTGGAGACCGGTGGAGTGTCTCAGACCCCAGCGCCACGAAGGCCTCCGTCGAATGGAAACGCCCGCAGCCGTGCTGAACAGGACCCCATCGTGCAACGCATGCAGGAAAAATTCAAAGCCGAAATTCGTACGGTAATCGACTATCGAGAGAAAGGATGAAAACTGATTTGTAATTGGTATTACAGATTACAAATTACAAATTTTTCTCTTATGTCCGGATTCAATTTGCAGGAACTCATGTCGCAGGCGAAGCAGCAGTACGAGACGCTGCAGAAAAAGATGGAGCAGACCGTGGTCGAGGCTACGGCCGGCGGCGGGTCGGTCACCGTCAAAATGGACGGCCGCAAACAAGTGCTCGGCATCAAGATCGATCCCGAAGTGGTAAAAGGCGGCGACGTCGAGATGCTCCAGGATTTGGTAATGGCTGCACTCAATGAAGCCAGCCGAAAAGTAGATCAGTCGATGCAATCGAGCGTGGGTGGAATGCTCGGCGGACTGGGAGGCATTTTGTAAGTTTGTAATTTGTAAAGGCTAATTTGCGATTTATTGACGCCGATTACCAATTACAAATCACAAATTGCAAATCCTATGTCCCGCTTTGCCGAACCCATGACCCGGCTGATCGACGAACTCAAGAAACTGCCGGGAATCGGCAGCAAGAGTGCGCAGCGCCTGGCCTTTCACATTTTGCGATCGAGCGCCGATGATGCCGAAGCGCTTGCATCCGCGGTGCAAGACGTCAAAGCAAAATTGCATTTATGCTCCGTCTGTAACAACATCACCGATATCGATCCCTGCGTCTATTGCAGCAGTCCAACCAGAAATCAAAAAGTGGTGTGCGTTGTCGAGGAACCGACGAACATCTCTTCGGTGGAAAAGACGCGGCATTTCAACGGCGTTTATCACGTTCTGCACGGCTCGATCTCGCCGCTCCACGGCGTGGGACCGGAACAACTTCGCATCGCCAATTTGATAAGCCGCCTGGCCGGCGGAGACATCGAAGAAGTCATCCTGGCAACCAACCCCACGGTCGAGGGAGAAGCGACCGCGACCTATTTAGCCCAGCAACTCAAGCGTCAAGGATTGCGCATCACCCGCATCGCCATGGGCATTCCAGTTGGTAGCGATATTGAATACACCGACGAGGTCACCATGTTGAAGGCCATGGAAGGCCGACGAGAAATGTAGGTTCCCCGGTTTTTCGTGCAACTGCAGTACATAAGAAGAATGCATGTAGCACCCCTATAATGTGCGCCCCCCAATACTGTCAAGACGAGCCTAAGAAGACTCCCTTCGGTGTAAAGCAACGGGTGGCGTTCCGTGGAGTTGATTCAGCAATACAAAAATTACGATTCTGGGTTTGCGGCAACCGCGGGCGGGCTAGGAAGTCTTTTTCATGCCGCAGTCTATTCGACCACTAGTCTTCGTACAGGCTAGCGCTTGTGTCTCGAATACACGCTCGAAGCGAAATGCAGGTTTGACGTATGTTTTCTTGATCGGGATTCTATTAGAGGGCTGCTCTTCGCGACGCTGCGACGGATCTCCATTCGCCATTAAGTACACTCCCTGGACCAGACTTTTTCACCAGCGGCTGGAATACCCATCTGCAGAAATTATAGCGCCCTTCCTTTGCGGGCTCGGAAGACGATTTGAAACAAGTACTGAATTCAGCACTAGACGAAAGTGGGGGCTAAAAATTTTCTTATTACTCAGGCGCTGTCTCTATAAGGAATTCGTTGGCTTCTTGTTGGGGCGCAACCAAGCCCTCGGGAAGAACGCCGCGATTGTACTCCGCCATACGATTCTTCCACTTCAGAAAATCAGTGATGCTCTGCGGTTCGATCCGAACCTCGACCCGCCGCAAGCTGGCGAGGAGAAGATTCATCTCGTGCTGAAAACCCAGGGCGGAACGAAGGTTCTTCGCCGAACACTTCAGCGTCTCGATCCGGCGGCTGTTGAGTTCGAGCAAACCCCAACCGCTGGGAAGTTCATCGATACGCAGAAGACCTTGAGGGGCAAGATAATAGCGTTCGCAGCCGACGCCGTTTTCCGGCTGTTGGCGCCAGGATTTGGCACGGTCAGCGAGAAAATCCCCCCGCGTCACTTTGCATTCCACCAGCACCGAATGGCAGGCCTTTTTCCATCCAATGGCGTCCGGCATCTCGCCGCTGATGCACGCCTGCTCGCTCAATACCACTCCGCAGCGGTGCTGCCGCAACCATTGCACCGCCATTGAAACCAGTTTTGGATGGGTAAAAGTCATACGAATTGAATGAATTAGATATTCAACAACGAAATTTTGCTGGATGGATGTGCTTCTGAGAAGTATCAGAATAGCTTCGGAGAGCACGATGAAGAAGATCGCCAGAGATGGAATGAGGTTATAGTTTTCGCCGCCAGAGCGCGCCGGCGGAACGGATACCGGCCCTGATTTTCGCTCGGAGCGAGTCCGCATAGAGCATATCGGCAAAACTTTCCATTTCGCTGGCGAATCCACCACCATAACCAAACCACCAGATTTTCTTCATTCGCGGAAGCCGATCGTTATCCAGATACTTCACTCGCACCATCTCTTCCAGGCCCCATCGGCCGTGCGTCCGTCCGATGCCGCTGGATTTCACTCCTCCATGCGGAGCTTCACTGATGCTGAAGCATGACACAGCATCGTTCACCATCACCGTGCCCGCCTTAATCTGCCGGGCAAGGCGCTCGCCGCGCGCTCGATCCTTCGTCCAGACACTGGCGGCTAATCCGAAAATCGAATCGTTGGCCAAGCGGACACCCTCGGCGTCGTCGCCAAAGGGCGCTATCGGCAACACTGGACCGAATGTTTCTTCCTGCATGACACGCATGGTGTGATCAACATTCGACAAGACCGTTGGGGCAAAGAATGTGGGGCCCAACTCGCGCAGTCTCTCGCCTCCAGTCAGCACACGTGCTCCCCGTTGCTTCGCATCCTCAATGTGTGCTTCGACTACCCGCACTTGCCTCTCATGGATCACCGGCCCCATATCAGTCGCAGGATCCAGGCCATTACCGACACGCAGTTTACGCGCCTTCTCACAGCAGGCATCCAGGAAAGCGCGATACAAGCTCTGATGCACATAGCAGCGTTCGACCGACAAGCATGTCTGCCCGGCGTTCATAAATGCTCCCCAGACCGCGCCACTCGATGCGACGTCGATGTCGGCGTCTTCGAGGACGAGCATTGGGTCTTTGCCGCCAAGCTCAAGTAGCACCGGCAGCAACCTGTGAGCCGCGATTTCGGCGATCCGGCGGCCAGTGGCGACGCTTCCCGTGAAAACCAATTTGTCGATTTCGCTATTGACCAAAGATGCCCCTGTGGCGCCGTCTCCGGGCAGAACTTGAAAAATATCATCGGGAACGCCGGCATGACGCAACAGGGTTTGCAATTCCAAGGCAATGAGAGGAGTCAATTCGGAGGGCTTGAGCACCACGCTGTTCCCCGCAACCAACGCCGCCAGGCACTGAGTCGCCGGAATAGAGAAGGGAAAATTCCACGGCGAGATAATTCCGATTACGCCATGAGGCTCGTAGAGAATGCGCCCGGCCTTCGTCTTCATTGCGGCATTTCCGTGCGAGAGAGCTTGCTCACGCAGGATGGCGAATGCGTTGTCGATAAGAAACCGCGCCGCATCCAGCACGACCAGAACCTCGGACAGGAGCGCTTCTATTTGTGGCTTGCCGGTTTCCTGGCTAATGCGTTGCGCGATATCAGTCTTACGCGCCAGCAGAAGACCTTGAAGGCGCCGTAAAACCCGGATACGATTCCGCACGCCAAGCGAATGCCACTCCGAGTGCGCCGTCCGCGCCCGAACCACTGCAGCGCGCACCTCGGTGGGGCCGGCGCTGTCCATTTCGCCCAAAACCTCTCCCGTCGCCGGGTTCACCGAAGCAATGCGGGAGACTGCGAATTCGACATTGGCGGCCATCTGCGAAGAAGTGTACGCGGGACGACAGGGGAGGCGCCAGCGGCTTTAAGAATTCCTGCTACCTGTCGTTCGCGTATCGTATGCGAGCGAGGGCGCAGTCGAACCACCCCTAATCTGCAACAAAAGGCCCTCACGATAGAGAGAACGAAAATGAAGTTCGGGTCCGAAAATGAAGTAGGGGTCCTTCGACTTCGCAGGCTATCCGCAAAAGCGGATAGCTTGCTTCGCTCAGGATGACAATTAATGGCGCTTCCGCAAACTTCAGCACCCCCAACTCAGTACTCAACTCCCACCAAATACAACCCACAGGCTGGCGCGGTGGGGCCGGCTGCAGAGCGTTCCTGCGCACTTAGGATCCGTTGCAGATCTTCCGTCCTCACAGTTCCCTTGCCTACCAGCACAAAAGTTCCCACCAAGTTTCGAACCATATGATGGAGAAATCCATTGCCGCGAATCGTGTAGACCAGTTCTTCACCGTCGCGCGCCCAAAGCGACGAATAGATGGTTCGAACATTCGTAGTCGGATTGTCATATAGATTCGCTTCGGAGGACATGCGTTCCACTCGTTCCGGATCGACCGCTGCAAATGATGTGAAATCGTGTTCACCCACTACCACTGAGGCAGCCCCAATCATCGCCGCTTCGTCCAACGGATACGGATAATGCCAGACGTAGCGCGCTAGAAAAGGCGGGCAATTCGCCGAGCGAAAGATGCGGTAGCGATAAGTCTTGGCGCGCGCCGTCTTGCGCGCATGGAAATCCGGGTCGACATCCACAACCGTCAAAACTCGAATCGACATCGGCAGAATGTCGTTAAGCGCGCGCATCCAGTTTTCGACTGGTATAGGCGAGGCGGTAGCAAGACTTACCTCCTGGGCAAGCGCATGCACGCCAGCGTCGGTTCTGCCGGAGCCCTGCGGCAGTACGTTTTCGCCGCTCAACCGTCCAATGGCTGAGGCCAGCGTCCCCTGCACCGTGGGCCGGCCGGGCTGCACCTGCCAGCCAGCGTAGTCGGTGCCATCATAAGCAACAGTCAATCGCAGATTTCGCACGTTGTTTTTCGAATCGTAAGTGAGGGCAGCATCATCGTAATCAAATACGCAAGTGATTGTTAGGCTTTCCGTCGTGCTAAAAGTAGCGAAACACGTCGGATATACTATTTCACTTGCGGATAATCTAAATATGTTTGAGTAACGTCATTTGTATAACGATCAAGGGAACCCTTGCCTGTCATTCTACGTATCAGCAAATGGTTGCTGAAAGTGCGGACTAAACTGCCGACTAATGCGCGGACCACTGCGTCCGTCCCCTCACCTTGATCGCTTAAATGTGATCCTGATGGAGATAATGCGAATGCGAAGCACTACAGTTTTGACTTTGTTCCGGCGGGCTTGCAGCCTTTCACTTGTCACTATCCTGGCTCCCGCAGGATGGTCACAGGACAACTCGTCCGTGCCCACCGCTCCCTCGGCCCAGGTTCAGACTCATCAAACCACGCCCTCTAAGTCGCAACCGTTTAACGTGCAGGAATACGCGAATCCAAAGCCCCTTCTCCCGAATCCTGTGGCATCCTACACTGCACGCCATCTGGCGCCGCCGAACCTATCCAATACTCCGCGCCTTGAAGAACTCATGCACGATGGCAAACTTTACATTTCAATGAATGATGCGGTCGCGCTGGCCTTGGAAAATAATCTCGATATCGCCATCGCCCGATATAACTTGAACATTGCCGACACTGACATTTGGCGGGCCAAAGCTGGAGTGAATACTATTCTTGGAGTCAACGAAGGAGTTGTGCAAAACACTCCAGGAGGAGGCGTCGGCGGATTAGGTACGCAGGTTGGCTCGGGCCAGGGAGGAACTTCGGTGGGAGCAGGTGGCGCTGGCGCTGGATCGAGCGGCTTGGTGCAGTCAACTCTGGGCAGCGGCCCGCTCATCTCCAGCTTCGACCCCATCATCAGCGGGACATTTCAGCTGGATCGGAATCGTACGCAGACCGTCAGCCCATTCGCTCCCCCATTCTCTGATACCCATACTGCTACGTGGGACTTTGGCTACCAGCAAGGTTTCCACTGGGGCACAAATCTCGCTGTCGGCTTCAACAACACGAAGGGAACCGCTAGTCCACTGTCGCCATTTCAAGCTTTTACGAGTCAGTATAATTCAAATTTGCGCGCCCAAGTTACGCAGCATTTGTTGCAAGGTTTTGGATTCGCCGCCAACACCCGCTTCATTCAGATTGCGAAAACCAATCGTGAAATCTCGGATGTAGCCTTCCGCTGGCAGATCACGACTACCGTGGACCAGATCGAAAACATGTATTGGGACTTAGTGTATGCCTACGAGAACGTCCGGGTTCAAAAGGAACAGTTGGCGTTCGCCCAAAAAACTCTCTCTGATACGCAGAAGCAGGTAGAAATCGGCACGCTGGCGCCGATTGAAGTGGTTCGGTCGCAGAGCACAGTAGCCTCTAATCAGCAGACCCTGACCGTGGCGTTGACCAATCTCGAGTTGCAGCAACTGCTCATGAAGAATGCGCTCAGCCGCACGCTTGTCGATCCAGTATTGGCTGACGCCGAAGTTGTGCCCACTTCAACTATGGAGTTGCCCGCGCAGGAGCCGGTTGTGCCCATTCAGGATTTGGTAAATGACGCCCTCAGCCATCGTCCGGAGCTGGCCGAACAGCGCATGAACCTCTCCAACACCGAAATCAGCAACAAGGCCATTCGCAATTCCCTGTTACCGTCCTTAGACTTGTTTGCTTATTACCAGGGAACCGGTTTAGGCGGTGCCCTGAACCCGGCGTATCTTTGTACAACCACCCCGTCACAATGCAGTGGCGCGATAACTCCGGCTGTTTCGTATTCTGGCGCGCTGGGCCAGCTTGTCGATTCAACTGCTCCCGACAAAGGGGTGGGATTGCAGTTGACCATTCCTATTCGCAACCGCGCCGCGCAAGCGAACCAGGTCCGCGGGGAGCTCGAGTACCGGCAATCACAGTTGCGGCTGCAGCAACTTGAAAATCAGATTCGCATCGAGGTACGCAATGCGCAGTTCAGTCTGCGGCAGAATCGTGCCAGTGTCGATTCCGCCCAGGCTGCGGCGAATTTCGCTCGCGAATCTCTGAGTGCCGAACAAAAGAAGTATGCTCTCGGCGCTTCAACATCAACTCTGGTGCTTCAGAACCAGGCCGCCATGACCCAGGCCGAGGTGACGCTTGTCTCCGCAAAGGCAGCATACGAAAAGTCGCAAGTCGAACTGGACCGCGCCATCGGCCTGCTGCTCGATCACGCGGGCATTGTGATTGCTGATGCGGAGCGTGGTCAAGTTACGCACACGCCGAATATTCCGCACGTGGCTGCGCGTCCGGTGGATCAGACGACTCCAGCGTATCCTCCGCCGCAATCGCAACAGCCGCCGCAGTAACCGCGAGTACTTCATTACAGAAGCGCCGGGCGCACTCGTCCGGCGTTTTCCTTTTGCGTCGCGGCGGGTCTCGCGTATCCTCTCTCCGTGAAGGTATCGATCATCGGTGAGGCGAGTGTTCGAGATCTTAGTGTGGGGATGGGCGCCCTCGCCCGTCCATGCCGAGCGCAACTCGGCAGGCTCTTTGCTGCCATCGGCTGGAGCCACGCGTGATCATCTCCGTTGTCATCATCACTCACAACGAAGAGGCCAATATCGGGCGCACGCTGGCAAGCGTGCAGCCGCTGGTGGCGGACGGCAAAGGCGAGATCATCGTGGTCGACTCGGGATCGACTGACCGCACCGTTGAGATAGCGAAATCCTTTGGCGCGAAAGTTTTTGTCGAGGAATGGAAAGGTTACGCGGCACAGAAAAATTCGGCGATTGAAAAGGCTAGCGGGGATTGGATTCTCAGCTTGGATGCGGATGAGGAGATCAGCACTGATCTAGCCGCGCACATCGAGCACGCAGCTACTGACGATGCCGGTCCCTTTGAATGGGTTCTTGTCCCGGCGTTCACCGCCAAACGCCAGGACGTACGGTCCGGTGCTGGTTCATTGCCCCGGGCGTTCTGGATCACAAGAAAAAACTACTTCCTCGGCCGCTTGATCAAACACGGGGGGTTTTATCCTGATCGCAAGCTCCGCCTCTTTGCGCGCGGTAGCGCGTATTTCGACGAGAGTCGCACTGTGCACGAAGATGCTCACACGAACCGCCGCACTGCGATTGTGAAAATTGGAGAGCTCATCCATCACTCATACCCCACCCTTGCCGATTACATCGATCACATGAACCACTACTCTTCTTTGGGCGCGGAGATGGCAGTCGCTCATGGCCAACGCGGCTTCAGCCTCTTCAACATCGTCCTGCGTCCACTCGCAACCTTCATCTACAACTATTTTTTCCGCCTCGGATTTCTCGATGGCCTCGAAGGGTTGCTTCTCCACCTTTACCACTCTGTCTACGTGTCGTGGAAATATGCGAAGGCGTGGGAACTATCACGCAAGAAAGAATCTACGTAGAGACGCGGCTGGCCGCGTCTCTCACCACCGGCAGACTCGAAACACGAAACGCTTCGGTTGTCGCTCAGGGATATCGCGGCGTGATGCGCATGATGTCGTGCTTCACTTCCACAATGCGCCGGGGAAACTTGCCTTCCACGTACGCAGTTACGTCCTTCACCGATGGAACGCCATCGCGTCCGGTCAGCCCGCGCGCATCATCGAGAAGAATGATGTGCTGGTAAGGGTGACTCAGAATCATTTCCAGTTCAGACGAGAGCCGTTGCTGATCACCTTGTTTGCCGACCCATCCGTAGTAGCCGGCGTCCAGCCAGAAGAGCGCTGGAGCAGTAAGTATGTCGAGGACTACTGGGACCACGCCCCGGCTGTCGCCGCAAAAGATTTTAATGTGTGGCTCGCGCGCAAATTTTCGCCGCGCCCGCTCGGCCAACTCGGGGACAAACTCGATTGAATAAATGTGATCGAATCGCCTTTTCATCGCGGAGACCATCTCCCCGTAGTAAGTTCCGGTCTCGACCAAAGTCCGCAACTTGAATCTCTCTCCATATTCGCGCACGACTTTCTGCTTCAACAAATGCGGCGATCGCAGCGGCCGGCCACGCAATATCCAATACCAATAGTCGGGATAGTGCCCTAGCGCCTTGTAGGTGCCGTATAGCGGAGTCCGCTGCAACAATTGGCGAAATGCTTTCAGAATTCCTCCACGAGAAGAAGTCCCAGCATAGGGGCGCCTGAAAAGGTGAGTCAAGCAATAGAGCCGTTAACCACTCAGGACGCGAAGCATTACGAAGAAACATCGAATGGTCGGGCTGAGTGCTACTTCATGCTCTTTGTGACAAACGACAACGGAATCTCACCCTGCCAACCGCTCGGTCGGTCGAAATTTTGCAGCGATGCGACCGCTCCTCTATCATCAGACGAAGTGGGTTCAGGAGTCGCATGCCACAGAAACCGAAGGCCGATCCGCACAAGACTGTAGCTGAAAGTCCAATTTCGGATGTGTTTGAAGGCCGTCATCCAGCCCCATCCGAAAAAGATTGGGCGGAGAAAACGCTAGCTCCCACTCTCGCCAAGGCACCGGAAAAACCTATTGGCGCTCCGACTGGGACTAATCTTGACGAGAACGGCAACGCCCGGTTCAGCACAATTTCAAATGCGCCGATCCACCGCCTTTACACGCAAGCCGATCTTCCGCCCGACTGGAATTACGATCAGTACCTCGGCTATCCGGGCCAACCGCCTTACACGCGTGGCATTCACGCGACCGGTTACCGCGGCAAGCTGTGGACCATGCGCATGTTCTCCGGCTTCGCCTCGCCGGAGGAAACGAATCAACGCTACAAATATCTCCTCGAACACGGTGGCGGTGGGCTCTCGGTCGCATTCGATCTTCCGACGCTGATGGGTTATGACTCTGACCATGCAGCGAGCGAGGGTGAGGTTGGCAAGTGCGGAGTCGCCATCGACTCTCTCGAAGATATGGAGATTCTCTTCGATGGTATTTCGCTCGAAAAGATCAGCACCTCGATGACGATCAATTCGCCGGCCAGTGTGCTCTGGGCCATGTATCTCGTGGTTGCGGAAAAGCAAGGCGCGGATTGGAAGAAAATTTCGGGGACATTGCAGAACGACATTCTCAAGGAATACATCGCGCAGAAGGAGTACATCTATCCGCCCGCGCCTTCGATGCGCCTGGTGATTGATACTTTTGAATTCGGCTCGAAAGCGACGCCGCGCTTTAACACCATATCCATCTCCGGGTACCATATTCGCGAAGCAGGATCGACCGCGCTGCAGGAACTCGCGTTCACAATCTACGACGGCGTTGAATACGTCGAATGGGCGCGGCGACGCGGCCTTGACGTGGACGACTTTGGCCCGCGCCTGAGTTTCTTTTTCAACGCGCACAATGATTTCTTCGAGGAAATCGCTAAATACCGGGCTGCCCGAAAGATTTGGTATCGGCTGATGAAGGAGCGTTTTGGCGCAAGAAATGAGCGCAGTTGCCTGATGCGCTTTCACACCCAGACCGCCGGTGTTTCTCTTCCAGCTCAGCAACCGAAGAACAACATCGCGCGCGTTGCCCTGCAAGCGCTTGCTGCCGTGCTCGGCGGTACGCAGTCCTTGCACACCGACGCCTATGACGAAGCTTTGGCCTTGCCTACTGAAGAGGCCGCACGCATCGCACTACGCACGCAGCAGATCATTGCCTTCGAGTCAGGGGTTGCACAGACCGTCGATCCGCTGGGTGGAAGTTATTTCGTCGAAAAACAAACCCTCGACATGGAAAACGGCGCCTTCGATTATTTTGCAAAGCTGGACCAAATGGGCGGCATGGTACAAGCCATCGAACGCGGATATCCGCAAAAGGAAATTGCTGAAGCGAGCTACCAGTACCAGCGCGCGGTGGAAGCGAATGAGAAGATCACGGTTGGAGTCAATGATTTTGTGATTGAAGAGGAGTCGCCGAACATTCTCTACATCGGCGAAGAGGTAGCCCGCTCGCAAGAGAAAAAACTTAAGGCCCTCCGTGCTCGCCGTTCTAATGACGAAGTAACTCGTCGCCTCGAAGCGCTGAAACAAGCGGCGGCCAAAACTCCTGGTGCGGCCACGAATGGCAATGTTTCGGACGCAAATACCATGCCGTACATTATTGACGCTGTTCGCGCGTATGCAACAGTTGGCGAAATCTGCGAAGCGCTGCGGCAAGTTTACGGAACGTATACGGAAGTAAGTGTCACGTAATTCTTCAACATTTATTTAATGTCCGCTGGTTTCGAGCAGCGGGTCGGCTTCTGCCTCGGCATCCATTTTCAGGTCCGACATATCCAATTGCAGATTGCCGGGGTTGGTGGCGTAGGCCAGACCGGTTTCCATGTCGATGGTGCCATTGCGAATCAAGCGCTCGATGTCGCCATCGAAGTGCTGCATGCCTTCCTGTTCGCCGACACGCATTGCGTCGAGCAGAGTCTTGCCATCGACTTCGCCCTTCTCGACGTAGTCTCGGGTTCGCAGGGTGGATTTCAAGATCTCAATGATCGCAATTCGGCCGGCGCCATCCTTGCGTGGAGCAAGTCGTTGCGACACGATATAGCGAAAACTCTTAGCAAGACGATTCCGAAGGGTGTGCTGTTCCGCCATCGGGAACGCTCCCACGATCCTCTCCACCGTCTTTGAGGCATCAATCGTATGGAGCGTCGAGAGAACAAGGTGGCCTGTCTCCGCCGCTTCCATCGCAATTTCGATGGTTTCTTTGTCACGCATCTCGCCGACCAGAATCACCTTCGGAGCCTGCCGCAGCGCTGCACGTAAAGCGAGTGCGAAATTAGGGGTATCGCTATGCAGCTCCCGTTGATTGACGATGCAATTTTGGTGCGGGTGCAGAAACTCAATCGGATCCTCAATCGTAAGAACGTGGTAGAACTGCTCTTTATTGATCCTATCGATAATTGCCGCCAGAGTAGACGACTTGCCGGATCCTGTCGGACCTGTCACCAGCACGATCCCATTGCGCAACCCGACAATCTTCTTTAGTTCTTCGGGCAGATTCAATGCGTCGAAATCCGGAATAACGGTGGGAATAACTCGCATGACGATGGCACACGAGCCGCGCTGCATGAAGATATTGACGCGAAAGCGATGCGCGCCCGGCAGGCTGTAAGACACGTCGCAGGAGCCGAACTCCTTCAAGTTACCCAAGGCGTGCGGGTTGTTACCGATCAGGTCGGCGGCGACGCGTCGTGTGTCGTCGCTCGTAAGAGTTCGCGGTATTCCGGCCGGGGTCAGCTTTCCGCTGATCTCCACCAGCGGAGGCTTACCGGGAGTGAAGAAGAGATCACTGATTCTCACCGACGTTTTCAGCATGGCGGCTAATACTGCCGGAGTCGAGAATGGAGCCGGAGCCGGGGCCGATGCAGCAGCGGCGGCACCCCCCGCCTTAGGAGCAGAGGCTGCCGGAACTACATTCGATACCCCGGGTGTAGGGGAAGATATAGGCAAAGACATAAAATAAGTCGCTTCCTAGGATGAAATTGGATAGTCGATCAGTGGATGTACTTGCGGTCCATTTTGGCGGTAATTGTTATGGCTGTTTCAGACTACACAGGGAAGAGTCAATGAGGAAGATTACGGAAGATACCTCAAAGAACTGACACCCGTCTTTCCTTATCCGACACGGCGTTGGGCGCCTGAATTACCAGTCTGCGGAATAGGGATCCGAGCTGTGATGACGGTCCCCTGCGGGCTGGAATCGATTTCCATATTCCCACCGATCTGCCGAATGCGTTCTTGCATTCCACGAAGACCGACGCCTCCCGAAGCGGGCAAAGTCAATTGCTTCGCCTGGGGGATTCCCCGGCCTGAATCCTTCACTTCTACAAGCAGATTGCCATCCTCTCGGAGTATTTTAACGGAGCAAGAGGAGCTCCCGGAGTGACGATGAATGTTGGTTAAGCACTCCTGAACCGCACGAAACACCGCAATCTCCATATTCTGCGGCAGGCGGTCCATCTTTTCTGGAATGTCCAGGACTGTCTCGATCTTGCTTCGTTCTGCGAAGCCCTCGATATACCACCGGATCGCGGACGAAAGGCCCACCTCGTCAAGTAAGGGAGGATGCAGAAGGTGAGACATGGTGCGAATCTCATTGCTTATTTCTTCAACCATTCTTGCGTTGTCGTCCACCAACTGGGCCACCTCAGGGCTTAACTGACCGGATTCCATTTTTATGCTTGCGGTGTTCATTCCGATGGCCACCAGCAACTGCCCAATGCTGTCGTGCAGCTCTCGCGCGATGCGACGTCGCTCGTCATCCTGCAAGCGCTGGACCCGGGAAGTAAGTTCGGCTTGCAGCTTCAGTGCGGTTAAGTCTGTAATCAGCACGCCGGTTGCCGATTTGTCTCGCGACAAAACCGTGAACGAAAAATGCGCGGCAATCCGGGTACCGTCAGGGCGAGCTACATTCATCTCGCCTTCGCTCGATCCCCGCTTCGCATCGCTTAACAATCGCTGGCCCGAAGCATGATCCTTCGGAGCGAGGAAATCCTGCAGCGCCGCGCCGATGACCTTTTCCCGTGGCACTCCTAATAAATTTGTCAGGCTGGCATTGCAATAGAGGATGCATCCACGATCGTCCAACATGGCAGCTCCCTGCTGCATTCGTTCAACGAGGACGCTATAGGGCAGGTCAGCTCCCTGCATCGTATACACACGATGACCCTCAGGCTCAGAGACCACGAAAGCATCCACGTGACCGTCGCGTATGGCACGTATTGTTTCTTCCGCTTCGCTCATACCATGAGCGCTTTTTTCAGATGCGGGCCTCTTCCCTGCCATAACATTCTCCGTCGCGATAGATCTTCAAAATCGGTGCACGAGCGATTTTGCGCTGAACTGAGATGCGGCAACCGGCCCTCAGGAGCGTTTAAATTTACTCTCCGGTGGGCCTTAGTTGTAGCCCCACCAGCGCGCTGTCGGTATTTCGAAGGTCGCCAACAACCTTGCGCAGGGGTTGGGGTAATTTTCGTACCAACGTAGGAATCGCGACGATTTGGTCGCCTGCCGCCAATTGAGGGTGTTTTACGAGGTCGACGACTTCGATGTTATAGCGTCCAGGGAGATACTCGTCGCATATCCTCTTGAGGTTCGCGAAGGCAGCGACTGAACGCGGCGTCTGTCCAGCGGTGTACAAACGAAGATCCCAGAGCTCGTCATTATTATTGCCGGAATTGGCCTTCTTTTTCGAACTGTTGGGGTTTGCAAATTCATTCTGGTCAGCAATTTCCTGGAGACTAAAAGGACCTCGCTGAGCCCGTTTTGCGTGTTTTTTCACTTCGACTCCTGGTGCCTTAGGTCGGGTATCCTCAATGATACCCGCTTCCCCTTACTTCCGTTGCCGCAAACGTCGAACCTCAAAGGGACGATCTTTTGTTCTCGAGCCCCCATTGTTGTCGCTCGACCCCTTGGATAATTGAGACGAGCCTTCGGAACTCTCGTAGCGATCGAGCAAATCGATTCCGTCTTTCGTCAACCGGAAATCGCGCAGTTGATGCGAGTGGGACATACCGCGTGACTTCAGAACGTACATCACCCGGTTGCGTTCCCCGTCTTCTTCGACATCGCGCACAAAAAGCCAGGTATCGACCAGCGACGATATGTTCACATCGGTTCGTTCCAGGGCTTGTCCCGCCTCCGTAAGGTTGGTGAAAAATGCGGTGACGCCACGAACTTTCAAGAAATCCATCAGGCGGATCAGCATGAGGTTTGCGTCGCGCCGGTTTCCCGCGGCAATCACGCTGCCTACCGGATCCAGTACCACCATTTTCGGCTTAAATGTCTGAACCAGTTTGTGAATGATACCCAGGTGCATTTCCAAACCATAAAATGTGGGCCGGCTGGAATGAAACATCAGCAGATTTTTCTTCACCCATTGCTCGAGGTCCATTCCAATTGAGCGCATATTGCGAATCAACTGCCCCGGAGATTCTTCGAACGAGAAATAAATGCAGCGCTCGCCGCGCCTACAAGCTGCGTCCACTACCGTCGCGGCCAAGCTGGTCTTGCCCGTGCCAGCCGTGCCTGAGACTAAGATCGTGCTGCCTCGAAAGAAGCCCTTGCCGCCGAGCATCTCATCGAGACGGGGGATACCGCTGGAAATGCGTTCGACCGACGCGCGATGCTGCAAACCAAGAGACGTGACTGGGAGCACGCTGAACCCATCTTCATCAATCAGGAATGGATATTCGTTCGTACCGTGGGTTGTCCCCCGGTATTTAACGATTCGCAGGCGGCGGGTGGAGATCTGATCAGTTACGCGGTGATCCAGCAAGATCACACAATCGGAAACGTACTCCTCCAACCCCTGTCGGGTTAGACTACCTTCTCCGCGTTCGGCTGTGATGACAGCGGTTACGCCCTTATCTTTCAACCATCGGAACAAACGGCGCAGTTCAGCGCGCAAGATCCCCTCATTTTGCAGGCCGGAAAATAAATTCTCGATGGTGTCGAGTACTACACGCTTCGCTCCTATAGCATCGATGGCTGCGGCTAGACGGATAAACAACCCCTCAAGGTCGTAGTCGCCGGTCTCGTCAATTTCACCGCGCTCGATGCGAACGTAATCGACCACCAGCTTTTTTTGCCGAATCAGTTTTTCCAGGTTGAAGCCCAGCGAGCGGACGTTTTCCGCCAGGTCGGCTGCTGTCTCTTCGAAAGCCATGAACACTCCCGGTTCGCCATATTCTGTTGCGCCGCGAACCAGGAACTCCATCGCCAGCAGGGTTTTACCAGCCCCCGCGCTGCCGCATACAAGGGTGGGCCTGCCTCGCGGAAATCCTCCGGTGGTTATTTCGTCAAGGCCTTGAATGCCGGTCCGAGACTTGGGAAGAGTTCCAGTGGAAAACTCTTTATTCTGCACGGCCTTGCTCATAATTAGCTCTGCGAGTGTAAGTTTAAGAAACTAATACCGATCGGGATCGCGTCGTGCCCGGGCGCATTTAATGTACTACGGTGGAGGCCGCCAACGCTACTCAGCCTCCCGACGGCAAAGCTGTTCAATCTAAGCGCTTTCGAGCCTAAGCCCTCTAGCTCAAAGTCAGAAATCCGTTCCCGATGTGGTCCGTATTGACCAGACCGCGGTCCGTTTTGGGTCTAGCGTTGTAATGACCATCCAAAGGAGGTTCTTATGGGCGGTCGACCTTTCCCAGAAGTGCCCTGCGTGATCTGCGGAGAAACCCTTGATTTACGGAAGGACTTATCTGCCGACGAAAACGGTAAGGCCCTTCACACGGATTGTTACTTGAAGCATATGAGAGGGTCACATGACGATCCTTCAACCCACCAGAACCAGCTAACGGGCGGATGAACTGGAAACCGCTACTAACAACTCCTTCCGCGAACTAACACCAGACTAATTACAACTGTCGAACATATTACGAAAAATCCTGCGCCAACCAACTGCTTGGTAACAAGGCTGTAACAGACATCATATTCTGCTAAACTCCCCAACAAGCCCATCTTGAGGAGTTTAGCGAATGCTTTTTCTTGGGATGAGGTCTTACGAGCGAGCACTTGGAATTCAATCTGGTCAGCACAGACTAGACGCTTCCAGCGCCTCGCTGATGGGTTAGTTATGGAATTGCGCCCTGAAGAAGACGCCCCTGCCACGTGGGAATCGATACTGTCGGCAGTCGAGGACAGTACGTCCTGGTATCGCGATCTCGTTGAACACAGCCAGAACCTGCTGTGCGTTCACGACCTTGAAGGCCGGTTGCTTTCGGTCAATCCCCTCCCCGCTCGCCTGCTGGGATACAGCGTAGAAGAGATGTTGCAAAAGCCCATGCGCGACTTTCTGAGTCCGCAATATAGCGCTCAGTTTGAAACCTATCTCGAGGAAATTAAGCGGAACGGCGAGAGTCACGGACTGATGGCGGTAATGACGAAGTCGGCCGAGATTCGTATTTGGGAATATCACAACACGCTTCGTACTGAGGGCTCGTCGATACCTCTGGTACGTGGGATTGCGCACGATATTACTGACCGGGTGCGCGCCGAGCAAACACTACGCGCGACCAATGAAGAACTGCTGCGAACAACCTGCGAACAACGAGCCGCACTCTATCGCGTGACGCTGTCTCGTGCCCTCCTCGACCAAGCGAACGATGTCATTTTGGTAGTGGACCCCGCTACCATGCGTCTCCTGGATGTAAATGAGAAAGCTTCAACTTCTCTTGGCTACGGCCGCCAAGAACTCTTGTTGATGACTGTGTTCGACATCGACGTGGATCTAAATGACGACTCTAGAGAAAAAGTCATGTGCCAGTTGAGGGACGTTGGCTCCGCCATTCTGGAACGAAGGTTCAAGCGGAAAGATGGAACCACCTATCCCGTGGAAGTGAATCTGCGGAGGGTGCAACTGGACCAGGAGTACATCGTTGCCATTTCCCGCGATATCACTGTCCGGAAGGCGGCGGAGGAGAGGCTTCGCGAGTTCGAAAGGGTGGTCGAAAACCTGGAAGAAATGATCGTTGTTGTAAACCGGGAATACCGGTACGTCATCGTAAATCGGGCATTCCTCAGCTATCGCGGGATGACGAAAGAGGAGGTTGTAGGACGTTTAGTGACGGAACTACTGAACCCTAGTGTGTTCGAAACGGTGGTCAAACCAAGAATGGATGAGGCCTTTCAGGGGAAGGTAGTCAACTACGAGCTGAAGTATCGCTATCCCGCACTGGGGGATAGAGACTTGGCGATTACCTATGTACCTGTAGAAGGCCCTAACGGGATTGATCGCGTGGCTTGCGTTTTGCGCGACGTCACCGAACGGTTGCAAGCGGAAGAAGCATTGCGGCACAGCGAAGAGCGATTTCGGGTTGCTCTGAAGCATTCTCCAATTGCCGTCTTCAACCAGGACCGGGATTTACGCTACACGTGGATGTACAATTCGCAGCTTCCATGGTCAGGCAGCGGGAAGCTGGGGAAAACTTTATTCGAACTCTTCAGTCCAGACGAGGCGGAACGCATCGCGGCAATCCGGCGGCGTGTGCTGGAGACCGGCGTAGGAGAGCGCAGTGAAACGCAGGTCACTTACGAAGGCAAAAGGTTCTACCTGGATACGACAATCGAACCACTCCTAGACTCAGCGGGGAGTGTGATCGGAATTACGGGCGCCAGCATGGACGTCACGGAACTCAGAGAAACCAGCGAAGCATTACGCGAGGCCAAGAGAAAGCTGACTGAGGAGAAGCTCTATCTTGAAAAAGAAATCGATACCGAGTTAGGTTTCGGGGAAATTGTTGGGCAGAGCAAAGCTTTGCAAAAGGTGATGGAACAAGTAGGAAAGGTGGCGTCAAGCGATGCCACCGTCTTGCTGCTAGGCGAGACTGGAACGGGCAAGGAACTGGTGGCGCGTGCAATCCACCGTTTGAGCCAACGCCACCACAACAGCTTCATCAAAATGAATTGCGCTGCGATTCCGTCGGGGTTGCTGGAAAGCGAGTTATTCGGGCATGAGAAGGGTGCGTTTACGGGCGCTGTAGGCAGGAAGGTAGGGCGGCTCGAATTGGCGGATAAAGGCACTTTGTTTCTTGACGAGATCGGAGAAATTGCTCTAGCCTTACAGCCAAAATTGCTCCGCGTCCTGCAAGATCAGGAGTTCGAGCGGCTCGGCGGGAACCATACGCTAAAGGTAAATTTCCGTTTGATTGCTGCGACCAATAGCGATCTGTCGGGTCGGGTCCGAGAGAACGAGTTTAGAAGCGATCTTTTTTATCGGCTGAATGTGTTCCCGATTCGCGTCCCGGCTTTGCGCGAGCGCCGCGAGGATATTCACCTGCTGGTTGAACACTTCGTCCAGAAATGTTCGCAGCGAATGAATAAGTCGATTACCAGCATTCCCACGAAAACCATGGACGCGCTTATGGCGTGGGAATGGCCGGGAAACGTCCGCGAATTGGAAAATTTTATCGAACGCTCGGTGATTCTGACCGAGGGTTCCGTCTTGACGGCGCCATTAAACGAACTTCAGCCGACCAGCACCAAGATATCTTCGGATCAGATCTTATCGGACCCAACGTTTTTGGACCAAACTTTGGAGTCGGTGGAGCGTGAATGCATCACGCGCGCGCTGCTCGAGAGTAACGGACAGGTTGGCGGACCCTCAGGTGCCGCGATGCGCTTAGGATTGAAGCGGACCACCCTGCAATCGAAAATGAAGCAATTGGGGATCAAACCCCGTTCGACGCATCCAACGCATTAGTGCGTGCGTGCCTGGGCCCCGCCGAATTCAGTGGCGTTCAGCGTTCGTGCCACTCTCTCCTAGCACGTGTCAAGATCGCGATTGTGTCGAAGGCAAGCCCGTCAGTTACAATCCTCGCGATATGAAACCTGAACCCGGCAAACAATCTCGCCGTACTATTGAGCGTCACACGGATTCGATTGGCAGTAGCTCATCCGGTTACCCGCGCCACCCATTTTATTGCTCCTTTATTGCGGGGAAATCCATCTGATGCTCATGTCGCAAATATTGAGGAAAGTCAGGCGCGGCCCGGAAACAAAACTGTATGGACCTTTTTTGCTTTTAGTCCTCGTCGCCCTGATCGGCATCTCCGCCACAGCGCAGGCTCCCGACAAAACGCCGGAGCCAAATCAGAATAAGGTCGACCGCTTTTACGAGCCGCTTCCCCAAGAAACTGGAGAAACCGGTCTGAAGCTCATGCTTCGCCGTTTGCAGACAACCGGACGGCTGATGCAAACGACGGCACATCCCGATGACGAAGACGGTGGCATGTTGACCTTGGAGTCGCGCGGTAACGGAGTCTCCACTCTGCTGATGACGCTAAATCGCGGCGAGGGTGGACAGAACAAAATCGGCAGCAATCTGTTCGACGCCTTGGGCGTGCTTCGCACTCTGGAACTACTGGCTTCAGATCGCTACTACGGCGTTGAGCAGAGATTCTCCCGTGTCGCCGATTTCGGGTATTCGAAAACTGCCGAAGAAACATTTCAGAAGTGGCAGGGCCACAATATTCCGCTGGCGGATATGGTGCGTGTGATCCGAACCTTTCGTCCTGATGTATTGGTAGCCCGCTTTTCGGGTATGGATCGCGATGGGCATGGACATCATCAGGCATCGGCAATTTTGACCAGAGAGGCGTTTCGGGCTGCCGCCGATCCAAAACGCTTCCCGGAGCAAATTGCCGAGGGACTCGAGCCTTGGCAACCGAAGAAGTTGTACTTCGGCAACGTATGTGGTTTTGGGGCCACGACCTGCGATGGCGCGAACTACACTTTGCGGCTGAACACGGGGATAGTTGATCCACTGCTGGGAACATCGTACATACAGTTTGCGATGCAGGGACTTCGGCATCAGCAGTCGCAAGGCGCCGCGAATTGGACGGTCGAGCCGGGAGATCGATTTACGTTTTACAAGCTCGTCGAGTCGGTGGTCGAGTCACCAAAGGACAAGGATGGGCACGAGCAAAACTTCTTTGATGGAATCGACACAACGTGGCCCGGGCTCGCTGCGCGGTTGGGAGACGAAGAGAAAAAGGTGCCCTGGTTGCGTGGAGAGTTGACCTCGATTGCGTCCGAAATCAAGCACGCCGTTGACAAAAGCGAATCGGACCCTGCTAGTGCGGCGGAGCCGCTTTCGAAGGCAACAGAAAACCTTGCCTCGATTATTGAACGCCTAAAGACGGCCCGCATCGATACCGCTGCAAGGGAGAACGTGCTCGGTGTACTGCAAGCGAAACAGCAAGAAGCGCAGCAAGCACTCAATATCGCTTTGAGCGTGCACTTGGACGTCACTGTCTCCTCGGGGCCAGTTGCTCCGGGAAAAGCAGCATTCAAGGATGCGCTAACGCTCGTCTCCCCGGGACAAACGTTCCAGGTGATGGCACGGCTGCGCAACCGTTCGGATCACTTTCTGGTGGTTGAGAGCGCTGACATGGAGGGCGGCGAGGGTTGGATCCGGCAAGCTGATGCGGGGCAAATGACGGTTAAACCCGGTGAGAGTTACTACGCCAATTTCGCACTCAAGGTTCCGGCCGATGCGCCGACGACCCGTCCCTACTGGCATCGGGATAATCCAGAAAGAGACGCGGTCAACACCATTGATGACGAAAAGTACCAAACGCTGCCTTTTCCACCTCCGCCGCTGCGGGTTCGCATTCATTATGAAGTAATCGAACACCCGAAAAGGCAATCGCCCGCTCCCGACATTATTAAGAACCTCCACGCGAAGAAGGACGCCCCGATCAAAGAAATTTCATCGACGGTCTATGTTCCCTTTACGGACGAGAGTGGCAACCGCGAGAAGCTTCCTCTCTCAGTTGCACCGATATTCTCGCTGAGTCTCGAACCCGGGGAACAGGTTCTGCCGATGCAAAACGAAAAACAGATCACAGTGAAGGTCGGCGTTAGTTGTAATCTTACCGGCGCCCCGGATGGAAAGCTACGGCTCGAATTGCCTTCTGATTGGAGGTCCGAGCCGAAAGAGTTGCCGGTTGCACTGGCCAAAAGGGGAGACAAGCAAGATTTCTTGTTCAAGGTGCTGCCGGGTAGCTTGCGTGAGGGGCGCACTGAAGTTCGCGCAGTGTTTGAGACAGCCGGACAGAAATATGCTGAGGGCTACACGCTTGTAACACGTGAAGATCTCGGCGCGGCCTACTACTATCAGCCCGCCGTGCAGCATGTGAGCGTTGTGGATGTGAAAGTTCCCAAAGACCTGAAAGTCGGATACATCATGGGGGCGGGGGATGAGATTCCGACGGTGCTCGAGCAGATCGGGATGGACGTGACGCTGATTCCGGCGGAGAAATTAAGCACGGAAGATTTGAGCCGGTATCAGACCGTCGTGCTCGGAATTCGCGCATACGACACGCAGAAAGATGTGGTCGCGAATAACAAGCGGCTGCTTGATTTTGTACGGGCAGGCGGACGGCTGGTGGTTCAATACAACACGTCGCCTTCAGATTTCAATAAAGGGAATTTCACGCCGTACCCCGCAACGCTGAGCCGGGCGCGGGTTTCGGTTGAAGAGGCTCCGGTCAAACTTCTCGATCCATCAAATCCGATTTTTCATTCTCCTAACGAAATTGCCCAAAAAGACTTCGAGGGATGGGTGCAGGAGCGAGGGCTGTACTTCATGAGCCAGTGGGACAGCCACTTCACCCCGCTGCTTGAGTCCCATGACCCTGGCGAAGGCGAGCAGAAAGGCGGACTTCTAATCGCGCAGTATGGCAAGGGCACCTATATCTACACCGGTTATGCGTTCTTCCGGCAACTGCCGGCGGGTGTGCCTGGAGCGGTGCGGCTGTTTGTGAATTTGATTGCCAGTCGTTAGTTGTCGCTATACAGCGCCTTATTGCATGCTGAGGCGTAGTGGCAAAAGCAGGTCCTTCGCTTCGCTCAGGATGACAAATCTATTTGAGAGCAACCAGCGACTCAATGATCGGCGACTTAATGACCAGCGAACGCATGACCAACTAATGCCCGCCGGCAACAAACAACGGCTTTCCTCATGACAATTTCCCCGACAGGCACCGAGGCTAAGCCTCAACTCGTCCGCGGCATCGGCCTTGGCTCCGCTACCGCACTGAACATGATTGATATGATCGGCGTAGGTCCGTTTATTACGATTCCGCTGATCGTAACCGCGATGGGCGGCCCACAAGCGATGCTGGGATGGGTGGCGGGTGCGGTGCTGGCCGTGTGCGACGGTCTGGTGTGGGCGGAACTCGGGGCCGCAATGCCGGGTTCTGGCGGCTCTTATCGATATTTGAAAGAGATTTACGGCCCTCAAAAATTAGGGCGAGCGGTTTCTTTTCTTTTTATCTGGCAATTGTCATTCAGCGCGCCACTTTCGATCGCCTCGGGAGCCGTCGGGCTTTCGCAGTATGCATCTTTCTTCTGGCCGGGGCTACAGCGAGTTTGGATTGCACACACCTCTAACGTCACTATTCCATTACTTGGCCCGCTCCAAATTACCGGAGTTGTAATGCCGGCCACGGTGCTCGCCATTGCGGTTTGCGCGATAACCGCATTCTTGCTCTACCGCCGGATCACGGCTATCTCCAAGCTCTCAACCATGCTTTGGCTGGGAGTGATGGGCACCATCGGATGGATCATCTTCGCCGGCGTCACTCACTTTAATGCCCGGCAGGCATTTGATTTTCCTCCCGGGGCATTTTCGCTTTCGCGCGATTTCTTTCGCGGCCTTGGCGCGGCCATGCTGATCGCCTCCTACGATTACTGGGGCTATTACAACGTCTGTTTCCTCGGCGACGAGATCAAAGACCCCGGCAAGAATATTCCGCGCGCGGTGTTGCTCTCGATTGCTGCGGTGGCATGTATTTACGTAGTTATGAACATTAGTATTCTCGGCGTTGTGCCGTGGCGCGATCTCGCAAACTCCGGCACATCGCATGCCGAACTGCACGTAATTTCGACCTTTATGCAGAAAGTCTACGGTCCGCGGGCGGCGGGCGTAGCATCGGTTCTGGTCATGTGGACGGCTTTCGCCTCCGTGTTCTCGCTGATGCTCGGCTATTCTCGTGTGCCCTACGCGGCGGCGCTTGACGGAAACTATTTTCTAGCATTCGCTCGGGTTCATCCCGTCCACCAGTTCCCCTACATTTCTTTGCTCGCTCTGGCGGGAGTCGCGGCATTGTTCTGTTTCCTGCGGTTGGCGGATTTGATAGCTGCCCTGGTGGTCATTCGAATCATCCTGCAATTTCTCGTGCAGAGCATTGGAGTAATAGTGCTTCGCATCCGCCGCCCCGACATGGAGCGACCGTTTCGAATGTGGCTTTACCCATTGCCGGCGCTGGTAGCAGCGGGAAGCTTCATTTTTATCCTCATTTCGCGCAAAGGATTCTTGCGCGAGATCAGATATGCAGCGGTGATCCTGCTGGTGGGGATTGTCGTCTATTGCGTGCGAGCCTGGCGCCAGCGGGAGTGGCCTTTTGATAATCCCTCGCCGGTCGTTAGTCGCTTGTAGTCACTAGCAGTCGCTAGACGCGGACTTACTGCGAGGCTAGCGTCTTCCTGCTTCTTTTTTCGGAGGCGCGTGGTGCTTGCGCCAGTCGGCGCCGTCGCGACCGCCATGCATCGCAATCTCAGTCAGGATGAGCTCGGCGGTAAGGCGCCGCTTTGTGAGGTGCGCCGCAATTCTTTGCTTCGCTCGCTTGGTTGGAACTTTCGGATCAAGAAATACGAGAACGGACGGGCCAGCTCCGCTCAGAGCGGCACCGAGGATTCCTGAATCTCCAGTAAGTTCTTTGAGCGCCGGAAGCAGCGGAGCGAGTGGCGCTCGATAGGGCTGGTGAATCCGGTCCTCAAGCGCCGACGGAAGCAGATCGGGACGGTCTTGCGTGAAAGCCGCTAGCAGCAGCATGGAATTCTGAATGTTGGTGACGGCGTCGGCGCGGGAATATTGAAATGGCAGCACGCGACGCGCCTGCTCGGTCGAGAGCGGAGCCTCAGGAATAGCCAACAGCAGCGGCCACTTCCCTTTTGGCTTCACCTCTACCACCTGCGCCTGCACCTGGTTCGCCATGCGAGCAACAGTCAGCGCTCCCATCCAGCAGGCCGCGGCATTGTCGGGATGCTGCTCACGCATGGAAGCCTCGCCCACGATGCGATCATCTTTCCAGCGCAGATGTCCGAAATGCACGGCAAGAGCAATTCCGGCAAGGCGCGCGGCGGCGGAAGATCCGCAACCGCGGCCGATGGGAATCTCATTTTCAATATGGATTCGCAAGGGTGCGATCTTGCGGTTCTCCGATTCGAGCACCTCGCAATACGTTGTCACGATGAGGTGGTTCTCCATGCGGCTGCAGATTTGCGCATCGCGGCCGGTGGCGGTCACGAAGAAATCGGGAGCGCGCTCCGCACGCAATCGAAGGTGGAAGTCGAGCGCCAGAGCAGCGGCGTCGAACGCAGGGCCTAGATTGGCGGAGGTCGCGGGTAAAGCTAGCCGAAGCGAGCGATCCTGAGATGTTGGGCGTGAAGGCATAGATTAACAAAGAAACTATCGGTAGAACAAATACACTCAAGACTATGGAATTAAAGGCTTTAGTCTAGGCCAGCCGAGACAGACCGTGGTTCAGAAGGCGGCGGACATTGAACTGTGTTTTATACACGAATTCGCGTCGGAGTGCTACGAATTTCTCTAGGATAGACCCTTGACTACCAAGTAGGTCTTGGCGGTTGCTCGGCAAAATTGGATCCTTATTCAGCCGCAGTTTATCAATAGTGCTCAAGATAATAAAGACTCCCGAACGCTAGAACCAAAGCAGTGGCCGGAACTGTTAATGATCGCACGCTCCGCAAAGGCCGGCTCCAGTTCGCCGTGGCCAGGAAGAGTGCGATCATCGGTACCAGCGCCACGATTGCCAGCTGAAAAATATGTGCCGCCGTGCCTTCGTCGGGCTGAGCCGGCTGAGCGTATCCGCTGAGTACGGCAAGCAGCGCCGCAAAAGACAGAACGATTAGGATTTTGCCGCTGACGCGGTTAATTTGCTGCTTACCCATGGATCACGGATCACTTCCTTCCCGATTCATTTTTCTCCGCCGCATCAAGCGCTGCAATGACAACCCCAAGATCGGCATCAAGAACAACCGGAGCACGTTGCAGATATTTTGCCTCCATGCTTTCTTTCTCCGCGGAAGTTCCGGCGAACAAATCCCCGCGATGAAATTTAATGGTGAAGTCGGGATCCTTGAGCAGATGTCCCGTGAGGATCAGAACAACGGACTCGCCGCTTTTGATGAATCCTTTCTTACGCAGTTTCTTCAGTCCCGCAAGCGTGACGGCAGAAGCAGGCTCGCAGCCGATACCATCGGCGCCGATTTCGGCTTTAGCGACAGCGATTTCAACCTCCGTGACCTCTTCGACCTCGCCGCCAGTTGCTTGAAGCACGCGCAGGGCTTTCTTCCACGATGCTGGATTACCGATTCGAATGGCTGTGGCAAGCGTTTCGGCAGCCATGGACTCGATCTTCTTCCCTCCAAACTCGTGCACGCTTCGGTAGAAGGGATTTGCGCCTTGCGCCTGAATAATCGAAAGCTTCGGCAGGCGGGAGATCAATTTCAGTTCGTGCATTTCAAGCAGCGCTTTGCCAATCGCGGAACTGTTACCAAGATTGCCGCCGGGAACAATGATGTGGTCGGGCGGCTCCCATGCCAACTGCTCCATCAGTTCGATGGCTGCGGTTTTCTGCCCTTCGATGCGATACGGATTCACCGAATTCAGCATATACACAGGCTTTTGGCGAACCAGTTCGTTGAGGATGCGGACGCATCCATCGAAGTCTGTGCGCAACTGGCAAGTGAGCGCACCGTAGTCGAGCGCTTGTGAGAGCTTGCCCCATGAAATCTTGCCGTCAGGAATGAGTACCAGGCTTTGCATCTTGCCTCGCGCAGCATAAGCGGCCATTGAAGCTGACGTATTGCCTGTGGAGGCACAGGCGACCCACCGAAATCCGCCTTGATGCGCGGCCGAAGCGGCGACCGTCATGCCCGTGTCTTTGAACGATGCGGTAGGGTTCATTCCCTGATGCTTGGCGAGGAGATTCTCGACGCCAGTTGAGTGTGCGCAGCGTGGCAATTCATACAGCGGAGTATTTCCCTCGCGCAGAGTGATCGCGTGTTGGACCGTAATATAAGGGAGCAGTTCCCGGAAGCGCCAAACGCCGCTCTGGTCGATGGCATCGCGTGAGCTACGCCGCTTGAGCCAGAGAGACTTTAAAGCTGAGGCGTTTGACGGATCGGTACTCCACCCTGGGAAAACAAATTCCAACAAATTACCGCAAGAGCGGCAGCGGAAATCCGGCTCGGCAGAGTTAGTTGCATCGCCGCACGAAATACAACGAAGTTTTGCGGTGGTTTCGGTTTTTTGAGCTATCGGCACTTTGCCTTTTCACCAAGAGCAGATGGATATTTAAGAGATCGGATAAGTTACATCATAAGGCTTTGCCCGCATCGAATCGCAGAATTCAGGTATGGCGGTGCAAGCGGAAGTAACGGTGTCAACTCAAGATTCTTTATCGCAGATAAGTATCAGTCTTATTGATCCAATCCGCCCGCGGCGGGTTAAAGATATCCAGGTCCACGGTATCGGCGAGCGCCTCGGCCCAGTGCGGCATGTTGGGCGGAATCGTCAATACCTCTCCCGCATTCACCACGATCTCCTTGCCGTCGATTCCGAATTTAAGCGCTCCGGCGAGGATGTAAGTGATCTGCTCGTTGTGATGGCTGTGTTCCGGAACGATGCATCCTTTTTGCAGCAGGACGCGCGCGAGCATTACGTTCTGCCCCACAACAAACTGGCGCCCCAGCAGAGGGTTCAACTCTTCGATAGCAACCGTGCTCCACGGGATGTGGCGCAGCTCGGCCCTCTTCGGCTGGCTCATGATGGTGGCTTCAGCGGCAAATTTATTTGCCTGGCCCGATGTTTTGGCCGTCGACAATTTCTTGCCCCCTGTCGACAATGTTTTTCGTGCTGGCCGCTTCCCAATGCTGGCTTTCATTTTTTTCTTTTTCATAAGAATGATTCGGAGACATCCGCAGCCGTTATTACAACCCCTTATACAATCCGCCATCAACCAGGATGGTCTGCCCAGTAATATACGACGCTCGCTCGCTTGCGAGCCATACAATAGTGTCCGCGAGTTCACGCGGTTCGCCGAGACGCTTCACTGCGGTTTCCGCAGCCCAGCCTTCGACAATTTCCTTCTCGCTTTTGCCGCCCGCGGCAGACCGCGCCCGCGCTAGTTCTTTCAAACGGTCGGTCGCAGTGAAGCCGGGGCCGACGTTATTCACCAGGATGCCATCTTTGCCGAATTCATTAGCCAAACTTTTCACCAATCCCACAACTGCTGCACGCACCGCATTCGAATAGACGAGGTCGGCCATAGGCTGCTTGGTCGTAATCGATGTAACCGTAATGATGCGGCCCCACTTCTGCCTTTGCATATGTGGGATGACCTGGTGCGCAAAGTACACCGTACTCATGAAGTTTACGTCGACGGCACGCTTCCACTCGTCGATGGTAGTGTCGAGAAATCCCTTTGCTGGAGGGCCTCCGGCATTGGTTACGCAGATATCGGCAGTGCCGAATTTCTGAATGACGGCGCCGACGAAATCGCGGACGGCAATCGCGTCAGTCACATCGAATGGCTCCGCGAGCACTTCCGTTTTGTGTTGCATGCGTATTTTTTCGGCGACAGTGTTGAGCATGTCGCGGTTGCGTGCGCAGATAGCAAGACGGCAACCTTCAGCCGCGAAGGCTTCGGCCGTAGCTCGTCCAATTCCCCGGCTTGATGCAGCGACGATCGCAGTGCGGTTCCGTAATCCGGTTTCCAAGTGGGCAATTATAAAGTTTCATAAGCAGCCATGTCGCGCGATGCCCTTCGCTCGTTGGCGGCTCGATGCTCTAATCCGATAAGCGATTGGTAGAGACACGGCTTGCCGCGTTTAGGCAGTGGCAGGTAATCTTACTGTTGAAGTGCGTCTACTCTTAAGGAGAACTGCTAAGGAGAACATGTCCGCCGCTCGTTATATATGGGTTCACGATGAATTAAAGCCGGCCAGCGAAGGCGTGGTTCCGTTTGTCAGCGCAGCGGTGCAATACGGTTTCAGCGTTTTCGAAGGCATCCGTTGCTACTCCACCGATCAAGGCCCGGCCGTCTTTCGAATGAAAGAGCACGTGCAGCGTCTGCTCGATTCCGCGCACATCGTCGGTTTTCGCGATCTGCCGGTGAACTTCGCGCAGGTGAAAGACGCCATCAACCAGACCATCGCGGCCAATGAATTTGCATCATGCTACATCCGCCCGATGATCTTTCTCGATGGAGCTATGAGCCTGACAGTCGAGGCCGGCGAGGCGCGATTCATGGTCGCGGTATGGGAGTGGAAGGCGTTTCTTGGCGCTGAGGCGAAAGAACGCGGCATCCGGGCCAACATTGCGTCGTTCACGCGGCTGCATCCGAACATCATGATGACCAAGGCCAAGGTCTCGGGAAATTATGTTAGCTCGATTCTGGCCAAGACCGAGTCCCAGCGCGCGGGATTTGATGAAGCGATCATGCTGGGCCCCGACGGCTATGTGGCGGAATGCACTGGCGAAAATCTTTTCATTGTCCGCAATGGAAATATTTCTACGCCGCCACTGGCGGGGATTCTCGAGGGTATCACGCGCGACAGCTTGATCACGTTGGCGCGCGATCGCGGGTATGAGGTGGTCGAGGAGCCGATATCGCGCGACCAGCTTTATATTGCCGACGAAGTTTTCGTATGCGGCACGGCGGCGGAAGTCATTGGGCTTCGCGAGATTGATTTTCGTGCTATCGGCAATGGCAAGGCCGGCCCGGTGACACGCGCGTTGCAGCAGGAGTTTGACAAACTGGTGAGCGGCCGACACGAGAAGTCGGCGGAGTGGCTGGCGCCGGTACTGGCGCTGAAGGCAACCGCGCGCTAGTGTAGAGACGGAGCTCGCCCCGTCTTGTTTGCGCAGGGTCCGGTTAGAGGAGGAGACGGCAAGCCGCGTCTCTACAGGGGAACTGAAATGAAAAAGCACAAGTTTCGGCAGGAGACGGAGGCGGTCCGCGGCGGCACGAGCGTCGACAAGAAGAATGGACCGCTGGCAACGCCGATCTATCAGACCTCAACCTTTGAGGTCACCGACATGCAGGAACAACTGCGCCTCACTGATAGCGACAGCTACTACACGCGCTACGGAAACCCGACGAACACAGTGGCCGAGAAAGCCATCGCTGAACTGGAAGGCGTGGATTCGGCGCTGCTCTTTTCATCTGGCATGTCCGCGATCACGACGTCGATTTTAGCCCTGGTGAAGTCCGGCGATCACATTGTGGCGCAGCGCGATATTTACGGCGGCGTGATCAAGTTCCTTTCCCAGTGGCTGCCGAAGATGGGAATCGAAACCACATTCGTCGATACGAACGACATTGACCAGCATGAGCGGGCGATCCGTCCCAACACGAAACTAGTGCATATTGAATCGCCGACAAATCCTAATGTGCGAGTCGTTGACCTCGAAAAGATTGCATCACTTGCGCGTAAGCACAGCTTGATTACGACCATCGATTCCACCTTCGCTACTCCCATTAATTGCCGCCCGGCAGAATGGGGCATCGATCTCGTGCTGCATTCGGGCACAAAATATTTTGGCGGGCACTCCGACATTATGTGTGGCATCGCCGCTGGCCGGACGGGTCTGATCGAGCAAATTCATCATGCGCGCACTACGCTCGGCGGCTGCATGGATCCGCACGCAGCGTTTCTCCTGCTGCGCGGCATCAAGACACTGGCCGTCCGGGTCGAGCGCCAGAACGAAAGCGCCCTGCGTTTGGCAGAATTTCTCAGTCAGCATCCTAAAGTAGCGCGGGTGCACTATCCGCTGCTCAAGAACCATCCGGACTATGCCATCGCACGCAAGCAAATGAAAGGCGCGGGCGGTGTACTGAGTTTTGAGGTGGAAGGCAGCGGGGCCGATGCCTGCCGCGTGGCCGAAGCTCTCAATCTATTTACCCTGGCTCCGAGTCTCGGCGGCGTGGATTCGCTGGTGACCATTCCGGTTCTAACGTCGCACTACATGATCGATCCGGAGTTGCGACGGAAGATGGGCGTAACCGAGCAGATGATTCGCTTGTCGGTGGGCATTGAACACGCTGATGATTTGATTGCCGATCTGGAAAAGGGCTTGGCCGTACTGAGCAAGACCCGCAAAGAAGTGCTGGTGGGGGATTGAAATTGGTGTACAAGAGAAATCCTGACTCGTGGTGAGCCAGGATTGTTTCCTGTTTGTTTAAACTAAAAGAGAAACTTCAATGCTAATTGCAGAACACGCGCTTCGTGAGCAGTGGCCGGACGCAGAAGGCCTCCTCCAAGACAACTAGGGTCGTTGATTGTATTGTTAGGTCCCGCATAGCAACCCGCTGAATTAGTAAAGCTGCTGAGCCCGCTATTGTTCCCTGCCGATCCTGCGTCCCCCCCGATGTATCCGAATTCGGTGTGATTGAACACGTTAAAAGCTTCGGCACGGAATTCGAACGACATCCTCTCTTTGATGGGGAAATGTTTATAAATCGCCATGTCAAAGTTCGTTTGTCTCGGATTGCGCAGAATATTTCTACCCTCGTCACCGAACGTCAGACCTTGCGGCGCCCTAAAAGCTGAAGGGTTGAAGAACAACGGCCCGAAGATATTGCCTCCGATGAGGCCAGCGCCCGATCCTGCGACTCTCGTATTCGGATTTCCAACCACATCTGGTCTCGAATTGGTACCCGTTCCGTTTGCGACGCCTGCATTATCACCGGGAGTAGCAATTCCATCACCCGCGTTCGTAAGAGTAAATGGGGTCCCGGTTTGAATCGTGGTGATACCGGACCACTGCCATCCCCCAAGCAAGGTGTGTGCCAGTCCTGAACCCTTGAAAAACGGAAGATCGTAGATATAGCTGAGAGTGAACACGTGACGTTGATCAAAGTTAGAACTGGCACGGTTCGCAGCCAGATCGTAGGAGTTAAGAAAGCTCGCATCTCCCGCCGAAGACGCGTCGTCAATGGAATGAGAGTAAGTGTAAGACGCACTTAGTTGCAACGCCCCAACCGTTTTTCGCCCCGATAGCTGCAGCCCATGGTAGATGGATGAAGCTGTGTTTCTTTGTGCCCTGATGTCCGAGAAACCGACATAGGGACGGAAGAAGTCGGGATTGTTCCCGCAGGCCACGTACATATTGACTCCAGGAGTTCCGGGAGTTTGAGCGGTCGGGTCTCCGCCTGGCGTGTATCCCGGAATTGGAACGCCGCTGGGCGTCATTCCAGTCCCGCAATCATCATGAACTGGAACAGCCGATCCAGTGATGGGATCGATGGTGGCACCACCATCGAATATCTCACCCGGCTTGTAGGGATTCGCGCTTGCGGGCGTGGGCCGGATCTGGTTTAGATCGTAACGCTGTCCTAAGTGCGTACCTTTACTACCTACATAGGAGACAGTGGCCACGATGTGAGACGGCAGTTCATGTTGGATATCAAAGTGCCACTGCTGAATGTAGGGCCACACCTGTTTGTTAGGGATTGAGACAACGCTCTGTGGGAATTGAGCGCCTACCGCTCCCCCGACCAGTGAGTACCCCGACGTTGCAATGCTGCCGTCGGCATTGAAGATTGTGGCGATATTCTGTTGGGCAGGGTTCTGCACGAAGGGCGGCGAACCTTCCAAGGCTGTGGCTACGGCTTCGTTGCCGTTGGTGTGCTCGAAGAAGATGCCGTATCCGCCGCGAATCGCCGTCTTGCCGTCGCCCCATGGATCCCATGCGAAACCAATTCGCGGGCCGGGGTTGAAAAGATGCCCCTTAGCGCAACCTCTCGGTATTCCGCCGACACCGCACTGCACGAGCCCGTTAGACAGATTTCCCGCCACTGTGCCGTCCGAATTGAGAAAGGTCGCGCCCTGCACATAGTGAGTGGGGTCGAAATTGAACGCCTGTTTCTTGGCGTCGAAAACGGTCCCGTACAAGCTGACCCGGAGCCCGAGGTTGAGCGTCAGATGACTTGTAACGCGCCAGTCATCCTGAAAATAAGGCTCAAATATTTTGTACCGTAAGTAATATTTGGGTTGGCTGCTCGCTTGGCCAAAAGTAGCCATGTTTCCCGTGAGAAGGTCTGCGAAGGAATTACCCGTAGAGCCGGAGAAGCCCGTGTTGTACGTGATAAACCCGTTCACCGAAGGTTCAAACTGCGGTAATTCGTTCTTCTGTGAAGCCACGAAATATCCACCAAATTGCAAGTTGTGTTTGCCCAGATTCTTGGACACGTTATCCCGGTAGGTGTAACTCGGATTCGAATTCACTGGGCCATTAGGAACGTAGCCTGCATCTTGGGCAATTCCGTTAAAGAGAGGGTCCCCGTTTAGTTGGATACCGGGGAGCTTTCCACCACCGAAACCATTCTGGAACAGACCTAAGTTATATCCCGCCGGACGCTGCCAAGCTCCCAGGTTCTGGAACGTGATGTGGTTGACGGAATAGCTGAAGACGAACTCATTTAGTAAGGTCGGGCTGAGAGTAGCTGTAAGATGAGCGACCACGCTGGTGGAAGGTTGCCCGTATGCGTCCTTAATGGTGGGATAACTGTTCCCATTGGTCCACAGGGGTGTCGGATTGATTGAATTCCACGAATCATGTATGTAGCGCACGGAAGCATGTAAGTTGGAGGTGATGTTCTGATCGATTTTAAACAGTTCTTCCCGCCACTTTGTAGGCGTCGACGTCGATTGGTTGAATGTCCAAGCCGCACTGGTGGGATCATGAGCATTGGGCAATGGAAACATCGCCAGAAGCGGCACCGCATTGGGGTCAATAGGCACTAGATTATTGGGAAAGTTCGCTCCTGCCGATGGTCCGCTCGATATAATCGGACACGCCACTGGAAGATTACAAGGCTCGCTAAAATCTCCGAAGGCGCTCTGCGGCGCCGTGCAATCGGCGCCTAGTCCGCGTTCCGCGCAGGAGGGCACGGGAACGTTAAATGTGGTCGGATTGATCTCCTTTCTCCATTCCTCGGAAAAGAAGAAAAATGTCTTGGTCTTGGATTCGTTGTAAAAACCGGGAATGAAAACCGGGCCGCCAATCGTGTAACCGTAGTCATTCCTTTTGTAAGGGGGCACGCTCGGTGCAAAATAATTGCGTGCATTAAATGCGTCGTTCCGCACAAATTCGTACACGTCGCCGTGGAACTGATTGGTGCCCGACTTCGTTTCGATCTCGACCGTCCCGGACCCGTTTCGACCGTACTGGGCACCGTAATTGGAAGTCAGCAACTTGACTTCTCCGATGGCGTCGATGCTCGGATACGTCATCAGCGTCGTGTTGCTACCGTCATCCATGTTGTTGCCGCCATCGATTTCCCAGTTGTTATATTCGGTACGGCCGCCGTTGACGCTATAAGCGACCGTTGCCAGCCCGGTCCCGGGCTCGTCTGCACCAGACTGATTGGTGGCTCCAGGAGTTAATGCGAGAAGCTGAGTATAGTTGCGTCCATTCAACTGAAGCTGGCTGATCTGCTTTCCGGTAACCGTTCCTGAAAGCTCAGACGATTGGGTTTCAACTTGATTCAGGTCCTCGCCCTGTACCACTACTTCAGTAGCGATGTTTCCGACGACCAGGTTTGCGTCCACTCGAGCCTTCTGCGCGACGCGCAACACAACCCCTTGACCTTTGAACGTCTTGAAACCTTTCGCGGTAATGGTGAGGTTGTAAGTACCGCCGGGCAAACCGGCAGCCAGGTAATCACCGTCGGAATTGGTCGTGGTCGAGCGCTGGATGCCACCGGCGGCGCCGTTGATTTGTACGTCCGCGCCCTGAATCACAGCACCGGTGTTGTCACGCACGGTGCCTGTGATTTCGCCAGTGTCCTGGGCGCTAAGATTCAGTCCCGAGAATATCGCTAGCGCAACGACTCCACACAAAAGACGGATTTTCATCGATAACTCTCCCTGGGTGATGCCGGTAATTGCATGCGCTGCGGGCTTGCCTACAACGACGCGAGCGCAATCAATCTCAAAAACACGACGAAATGCCCCTATTAAAACGTATCAATACTGCTTCAGGTGGATTGTACTGTCAAGAGAAAAGCTAGCGCCGGGTCGTGCCATACACTCAACATCTCACCCCCTATTTCACGTTACGGGTCGACTCGCGCACGATGAGTTCGGGGACTATACGTCGGTGAATATTCTTAGTCGGCTTCTTTTCGAGACCGGCGTTAATTGCCTCAAGCACAATGGTGGCTGCCGCTGTCCCCATAATTTCCATGGGCTGGCGCACGGTCGTTAGTGCCGGAGAGTAAATGGCAGCAGGCGCGACGTCATCGAATCCGATTACGGAACATTGGTCCGGAACGCGAATTCCGGCTTTGTTCAGTGCACGAATAGCGCCAAACGCGGTCATGTCGTCAAAGGCCATCAGTGCGGTAAAAGGGCGGTGACGGTGCAGCAGGTCCTCCGTTAATTTGTATCCTTGTTCAAAACTTGAGAACGGATCTCCAGATTCTGGTAGGTCGACGACCAATCGTGAATCAAGCTCAAGGTTACGTTCGCGGGCCAGAGTGCGCACCCCGCGCCATCGAGGCTCGGTATCTGTTAGTTGTCGGGGGCCGCGAATGAATGCAATCTTGCGATGGCCGAGCGAGTAAAGATGTTCAAGCGCCGCATAGGCGCCAGCAGCATTGTCCACGATCACGGAGCTGATGTTGTCATTCGTGAGCTCGCGTCCGACCGTCGCAGTCGGGATATTGTTCTTCTCCAGATCGGCAAGTACGTTGATATCGACGAATAACCAATTGGCCAGAACTACCAGGCCTTCGATGCGACGATCAAGCAGCATCTCAAGATAGCGCTCAAAACGGCTCCGCTCATTGTGAACATCGGTAAGGATGGGGAGGAACGACGACTGGTAAAGAGTATTCTCGATCCCGCGCAAGACCAGCGTGCAGTAGGGATCGGTCATGTCGAAGACCATGACGCCCACGGTATGGCTGCGACGTCCACGCAGGGACCGCGCGAAAAGATTGGGACGGTAGCCGAGATGTGCGGCGGCGCGTTGGATGCGTCCTTTGGTGGTATCAGGAATGTAGCGAGCCAGCGGCGCGTTGTTCAAAACGATGGAAACGGTGGCCGAAGAAAATCCGCTGCGCTCGGCTACGTCGCGAATTGTGACCGCGGACGGCAGCGAACGTTTGCGCGGAAGCTCCGACGCACGCCGGGGTTTCGCCCGTGCGGCCTTTCGCGTAGGCTTCGAATCAGGGGATTCCATGCACTCCTTGAACTCCAGCCTCTTGCTGGCGGACACTACAGGACGATGAAACGAGTGTCAAGTTTTCCGCTGATTCTTCTTCTGCCGATTATTTCATTATTGCTATCCCTTTCCAGCCTGGTGAGTGCTCAGAGCACGGCGCAACATTCGGGGCTAGATCCGCAAAGAGTTTTTGAGGCTGGGGAGGCGGCGCTCCGTGCGGGTAAGCTCGATGAAGCAGAACGTGCCTTCAAACAGGTGCTAGTCCTGAATCCTGAGGTCGCGGGCGCGTACGCCAATCTCGGGGTAATTCACATGCGGCGCAAACAATGGCCGCAGGCTCTCGAGATGCTACGCAAAGCAGAAAAACTGGCGCCCGAAATTGCAGGAATCCGGCTGAATATCGGCCTTGTATATTTCCGGCAAAATGATTTCGCGCGTGCGATTGATCCCTTTGAATCGGTAGTGCAACAAGCCCCGGATTTCTTTCAAGCGCGTTACCTGTTGGGACTCTGCTACTTTTTTAACGATCGTTGGACGGACGCGATCGCCACAATGGAACCGCTGTGGCCGAAGGCTTCGGACCAGCTTAACTATCTCTACGTGCTGGACATTGCCGCCTACAAAGCCAAAAATCAGGCGTTGGAGGAAAAAGCAGGTGCGCGCCTGATCCAGGTCGGAGAAGGTTCTCCAGAATTTCATTTGCTGATGGGCAAGGCGCATCTGAATCGCGGAGAGTATGACGATGCGCTGAAAGACTTGGACGCGGCGGCAAAAGCCGATCCGAAACTCCCGTTCGTGCACTTCAATCTCGGCCTTACATATATGCACAAACAGGACTATGACCGGGCGCGCAGCGAGTTTCGTAAAGACATCGCGACTGATCCCGATGTACCTTTCAGCTATGAACAGCTAGCCAGTCTCGAATCGACTGCTGGCAATGATGATGAGGCGGTGAAGAATTATCGCTCTGCGTTGAAGCTCAACCCGCATTTAGTGAGCGCGCATATGGGCCTGGCGAAGATTGAAGAAAAGCGCCGTCACTATTCAGCGGCTCTATCGGAACTTAATCAAGTGATAGCGCTCGACGCCGGAAATGCCAGCGCCCATTATCTTCGCGGACAAGTGTTGGTGCGGATGGGACGTGAAAAAGAAGGCCGCGTAGAGTTGGCCTCGGCAGCCAAGATGCTGAATGAGCAAAGAGCCGCGCGTCACCAGGAACTTGAGGGAGAGGCAATTCCGAGCCCGGAGCTGGCTCGGGAGCCAGAGTGAAGCATTCTCACGATGCCGATTGCACGCACTGCATAATTTCCGCTTCGCTGAGCGTGTGATCGCTTGCCTTCGCGCACTGATAGATGCGCTCGATGTCTTCCTCATTGGCCGCGAGTCCGCGACGCTCCAGCCAGAACAGAACATTCGATTTCCCGCTCATTGGACCGATATCTATGATTTGTTCGAGGCCGAAGTAGTGCGATGGCACTCCGGAATACACCGTGTTCGCGAGCTCAATATCATTTTTCTTGTAGGCCTTAACGACGGCCGCGGCGTGCACCCCTGTTGCAGTGCGGAACGCGTCTTCGCCAACCACCGGATAATTTGCTGGAATTGGAATTCCAGTAGCCACTGACACAGCCTCGCAATACTGTTTGAGCTTCGTTAGATCTTGCTCGTCCCAGGGCGCGATGCCCATAAGCTTTAAGTTAACCAGCATCTGATCCATCTGCGTGTTGCCGACACGTTCACCGATCCCCAGCGCCGTCGCGTGCACGCAATCGGCGCCCGCTACCAGGGCGGCCATGGAATTTGCAATCGCCAACCCGCGGTCGCAATGACCGTGCCAGTCAACGCGAATCTTTTGACCGGAGGGATGCACCACCTGTTCCAACACAAATTTGACCAGCGCAACCGCACCCATCGGAGTCGCGTGCCCGGCCGTATCACAGAGGACAAGGGCGTGGGCTCCGAAGTTAATGGCAGCAGAGTTGAGCTGCTTCACGGTCTCCGGATCGCAACGCGTAGTGTCTTCGGTGACGTACATGACTTCCAAGCCAAGCGAAACTGCATATTTGACGGACTTCTCCGTGGTTTGAAGAAGGAAGTCGCCATTCCAACCTTCGGTGTAGCGCCGGATTGGACTCGTTCCCAAAAATGCCGCGACCTCAATCGGCAGCCCGGTCTTCTGCACAATTTCGGCGATCGGGCGAATGTCATTCTCATGAGTGCGGGCGGCGCAATAGGCCGTGATCTTCATCTTGTTGCTAGCGATTTCCTGCGCCAGCGCTGTGACGTGCTCGACTGCGCGGGGGCCAGCGCCTGGGAGTCCAATGTCGAGCGAATTAATGCCGAGCGCCTCCATCAGGTGAAGGATTTCGATCTTTTGTTCGATTGACGGATTGCGCACCGAGGGTGATTGCAACCCATCCCGCAACGTCTCATCAGTCAGGCGCGCTTGCCCCGGAGGATGCAGCGATTTCGGATAGAGACGATTCCAGTCGTAAATGAGTTCGGATGTATTCATGGTCGAACGCTGACGTAGGATACGCGGTGGTTGTTAAGTATTCTTGCTAAGTAGTCTTCTTTTCGCTCGCGTCTTCTTTCTTCGGCTGGACGAGGAAGCCAAATCGTGAAAACTGCCCTGGACCCGCAACACTAATCCCGCGCACATCGTCTGGGCTGGGAAGATAGAGAGTCTGACAAAATTCGCAGCGATAGACTTCCGCGTCCGGTCCCCAGGCTTTCTCCACACAACCACACTCCTGTTCGAGCACGTCGGCCGCGTAGAACCAGCGTTTCAGATGTCCGCCACAGAATTTGCCTTTTTCATTCTTCTCGTTGCAAGCACGCTGGCCCGGCTTCTTGACCTTAACTTTATGGTTTGGAAGCTGCGGAACTGCGCTGGTGGCCGCGATCGGTGTTTCTTCGGAAGCCATCATCCTCCTGCCTCGCTCCTGCTCGTTCGCAAAGTGCTCTTGCAGATATTTTACTCTGTACTCTCGGAACCAAGCGCGATGGCCGCTATTGCGCCTGCGCTATGGAGCGCAACCAAGAAATAAATTCGCGCATTGGCCTGCTGACCTGGTGGCGCCGCGCGCGCAGCAGCCAGGCGCTCGTTGCGCAGGTCCTGCAAGTTAACCACGGGGCTACCACCGAACTGATGTTTTGGGTCCACCACGGCTGGTTTTTTTGAAATTCTGGAAAAAACTTGTACGAAACCTGGAGTCGCGCTCCGGATTACTCCTTGTCAAATGGCTTGCGCGGAGTGGCCTGCTCGGCGCCGACGCGACCGGCTGCGATGTCTGCTGCGTAATAGTTCTCACCCTTAATTGGTGCTCCTGCCATACGCCGCAACATGGCGAGTTGTCCTACGTGCGCCAGCGCATCGGCAATCGGACCCTGAAAAAGCTTTTCACCTGAAGCCTGCAGCGGTTTATTGGTCGCAAGGTAATCGTCAAACTTCTGCAGCGATGCAAAGAAACGTTCGCATTCTTTTTCCCAGGGAAGTGGCGTGGAGTCATGCCACTGGCGGCTTCCGTCGGCCATCGATAAGCCCCACTCTAGTAGGTCGCCGACGTGAGCTAGAATTTTGGCCGGAGTGCGTGCATGGTCTACGGAACCGTAGTCGGCGAAGCTTGGACCGGCGTCACGGATCGTTTTGCCTCCGCGATAAGCAAGGGTGGCAAGGGTGTGGCGCAAAAGGGATCGCGAATCGCTCATAAATTGCTCCGCCCTGAGCATTCTCGAATTACTGCATCGCTATTGCACACTATTGTCGCGCGCTCGCAACTTTAATGCCGTGGGAGCTAGTGGCATAGAGTGCAATGCCTTTGTACAGCGCTTCGGCGACCTGTTCGCGGTAGCCATCGCTGCGCAACTTCTTCTCATCGGTGGGACTGCTGACGAACGAAACTTCCGCCAGTATCCCTGGCATCGCGCTTTCCGTCAACACCACGAAGCTGGCTTCCCTAATGCCGCGGTCGCGCAGACCCGGATTCTGCGGCGACAGGATCCCATAAAGGGAGCGCTGCACACTCTCCGCGAGCCTTCGCGACTGCTCAGCCCGCTCTTGCAAGTCGGCAGGTGAAAGTGATGCTGTCGCCCCATTCCTGGCGCCGCCTGCGCCTGGCCGCATATCCACATCTTTCGAAGCTGGCACCATGAAAAAGTGCGTGTAGTACGTTTCCACTCCCCGCGCCGAGGAAAGATCGCTGTAGTTGGCGTGCACCGAAACGAATAGATCGGCTTGCGCCCGATTGGCGATGCTGGCGCGCTCGTCCAGAGAAATATAGCTGTCATCCTGCCGCGTGTAGATTACTTCCATTCCCAATCGACCTTCGATCAACTTGCCCAGCCGCTGCCCAATCTCGAGCACCAGATCCTTTTCGAGCAAGCCGTCGCGCCCTACCGTGCCCCGGTCCCGGCCACCGTGGCCCGCATCGACCACGATGCGCATCTTGGGCACACGCCGCTGCAACTGCAAATCCTCCTGCGTCGGCGGTGGAACCAGGATTGGTAGTTCGTTTTTCTCCGCTGCGGTCGGATTCAGAAAACGTTTCACCGCGCCCTTCGGGCTAGCCCCGGCCTTGCGCACTTCGACCACTAGCCGGTAAGGATTCGACTCCAGGCTCACCGAGAAATCCACATGGGCCGTCGTCTCCAGCACAATGCGCGTCATGCCGGTCACGGGCTGAGCCACGCGGATGCTTTTGACCAGTTCATCGTCCACCTCAATTGATTTCCATGCAAGGTTGGAAGCCAGTTGCGTATCGTGCAGATCGAAATAGATGCGATCGGGATTGGCCAGGCGGTGCGCTTCATACTGCACCTGATCTTCAAGATTAAGAACTACCGTAGTCGAATCCGCCGCCGACGAGTGCTGGATTCCGGTGACCTTGGGAAACTCCGACAATTCCCGCAGCGTGGCAGGTGAATTGGTCCCCAGGCTTCCAAAGGAAGTCGCGCCCGGATTAATGTTGCCGTGATTCGCAGCCGTTCCGGCGGATGGAATAGCCGAGGTTGGAGCAGCTGGCGCGTCCTTCGCCGCAGTGCCCATCGGTTTCGGCACCATCTTTTCCTTCCGCGTCATCGGGTTGGCCAACTCCGACGGCTTCAGCTTCCACCAGACTCCTCCCGCTAATGCTGAGGCAATGACGATGCATACCAGCAGAACCAGCATGCGAGGCCGGCGGGGCACGCTATCCGGTTCCTCGGCTGGCATCTCGGGTTCGGCGGGCGCTTCGGCAGCGACAGTCGACTGGGACTCTCCCGGCACAATGAGAGTGGGCGCCGTTTCCGGCATGGGTGAGGCCGCTTCCAACTTCGCCGCCGCGACCTGCGCGGACTCTGCAAAGCGGTACTCATCCTCCGGCGTGAGCGCTCCCAGTACCAATTCAGCCAGCAGCCTCAGTTGGCGGACATCGCTGGCGTCGAATCCGAACGGCTGCGCTGAAAACGCCTGCAGCACCCCAATCCCGCGCCTTCGCCCGCACAGCGGCACCGCGACCATGGAGCGTGCGCCCAAACGCCGGCACGCTTGCAGGTTGACCCGTGCATCCGTTTCGGTGTCGTCGCAGCTCACGATCTGGGCCGTGAGGAAGCAGCCACCGGAGAAGGCCGAGTCGCGGTCGATGTGAGCATCCGAATCGGGCCGGACCGTGCCCACCGCTGCCCGTAGAACAATCTCGTTGTTTTCCGCCAGCGCAATCGCCAGGCCGTCCGCGCCAGTGATCGCTACTGCTCTGTCTGCGACGAGTTGAAGCACCTCATCCAGAGTGAATTGCTCTCTTTTTTCAAGCTCCGCCTCGGGAACAGCCCCATCGTCCCCGGTCCGGCGAGTTTCCAGGGTTTTCCTCCGGCGCACCTGCTCTTGCAGCGCCGAGAAAGCCAGTAACGCCTGCAACGTGTTGCGCTGCGATGGTTCGTCCTGGGAATCCGCAGGATGATCCGTGGAGGAGCGCGAAGCGTTCTGCCCCGGCGGGCAGAGAGGTACTACAACTCCGGTGGACGGAATCTTCCCTTCACGGCTCGGGTTGGTCGCTGTCGCCATTCCAAGCCCAAGTACACAATTCAAACGGTACAGTATGTACACCGGGCAAAATGATAGTCAATTAGCCCCTTAGCCTACTCCATCTGGTAAATTGCTGCTCCTATCTGGTCTTGATGCGCTCAAAATCACTCTGACCATAGTGGTGCGGCATCGCGCTGAATGTGCGCTGGAAGAGGTTTCTGATCCCTCGGGTGTTCATAAACTAACTCCAACGGAATGCCGACATGGTTCCGGCCGCTGTAGACTTCAACGAGCGCACCACGCTAGTGTCGAACCCAAGATCACCGATCACAACTACAACTACGTCCCGAAGGCTCGAACGGGGTGCACGTGCGGCGTTGAGTTACGCCGCCGTGTATTTCAGCTCGTTCGACCCCTTGTCGGAGGCCTACAGCTTGGCACGAACGGGCTTCCCCTGACCTCCGTGATATGGGTAAGCGATTCAATTGTGCAACTCTGAGATCGGGTTTGTGGCGCGCTCGGCACACCTTCTAGGTGGTCGTCTCCATAAACTTCGCGGATTGCCCGAAGCATGCTTCACAGATATGCCGTCCCGAAATGGAACGCAAATAGTCAAGGAACTGCGCTTTGACGTTCAACGAGGACACCTTCGCGGTCTCCGGTGGCCGTAGCGCGGTCGGAACGTCCAGCAACAGCGAACGACAGCCATTGTCCATGAACATCGGTCGCAGTAAGGTACCTGTTCGACCCGCTAAACTAGGAGAAGAGCGATGAAAACACACGGACAGATTCCCGACGTTCTCATTGCCAATGAAGACACGCTCTACTTGTTCTATCCCCTCACTGTCGCTGCCGAAGAGGGGATGGACGAACACGTTCAGGCAGACGCTCAATGGTTCGGCTCTTCATTGATTGTCGGTATGGAAGATCGACCGCTTCGGAAGATTGTTGCGCCACCTCGTGAACAGCATAGCGGAACTGGAGAACCTCGGCGTGTCCTTCGTCAGCTTACGGGACTCGATTGATCTAAGTTCGCCTTCTGGCGTTCTGATGTTCCAACTAATTCGCCGCCATGAGCCAATTTGGAGAACGAGACGTCAATGAGTGATGTTTAGTGAACAGCATCGTGGCCAAACCCATGAAGCGATCTGACCAGAATCCGAGCGCAACGGTGTCTCCCGTTTACGCCAACTATGTGTGCCACCGGATGCAGCCCTCGGAATTAACATCTATACCCGACTGCGCTATGGAGATCAGCAACGGCGGGAGAAGCGTTTTCCGGTAAGACAACATGGGAGCGGCTCCCTATTCCACCAGGTGGCCCGGCTTCGTCTTGTATCCCAACGGGAACAACTTCTCGAAGCGGAGCCCCGCGCGGGCTACCGCGCTCGCTACGTACCGACGATCCACACGTTCTCCATCTCGGGGTGAAGGTCGGATTTGCCGGGCAGGTATCGACGATGGATCTAGTGGATGCATTAGCGTAGCGACGCTTTTACGGCTTACCTGGGGACGTCATCTTGCGGTAATCCGCAGGAATTTCGAACAAACGATCCGGCTGAGGTCCTTCATGAATGTTTCGTAACTCCTTAACCCCAGACTCGTCAGCGTGCTTCACGGCAATGTAAAGATGCGGGTCAATCCACTGATACGATTTCGATTGCTTGCGCAAGACCGAGGAGGTGAATTCCCATTTCTCCGTGCTCCGGCCGTTGATGGTTTCTGCGCCCACTTTCTGGCAGGTAACGTATTTAGAATCTGCGCACGGATGACTCGGATCTGTGGGCTTTAGAGTCGCCATGGATTGTTGACTCGCGCCCATAGCCTCGCCCATCTTGCGGAACATTTCGCCCATGTCGACGACTGTCTTGCTCTCCGGCATAAGCTCCCACAAGTGACCGCCAGCGGGATCTATCAGATACACAACGTGGGGGCCGCGAGGGATTTGCATTTCCTCTCGCATTCGCCCTTTTCCAACGTAAACTTTCCCAATGTTTAGAACCTGCTCTGGATGAGCTGATTCATAAACATATTGATCGGCCGAGAAGTCTACAGGGAAGAGGGTTTGTTGGCCTTTCAACTGTATCGCAGCGGTGCATGCGGTGATCGCAATGAGTATCCTTAACAAAGCGGATCGCTTAAGCATTTCTCTTCTCCCATGTCGATAACTTTAAATACCCTGAAAAAGCGCCAGCATTGAAACCATTCAGAGCAAGGTTGCTGGGAGCGCTCTTGCTGGTGCTCGTGCGTCTGGACTAACTCAAGAAGACCTTCGATCGCCTTCCATCGAACTGGGGTTTGCCCATTTGGACTTCCCGCGTACACAGTACTAAGCGTGCACGTTCGAGTCTGTTCACTATTGCACGCTGACCTTACACCTTAACCTACTCGACGAGCCGTGCTCGTGACCTTCATAGAACGAGTTTAGGATCGGCTCACCCGCATTTCCATATTGCTATTTAACCTCGCATCAAACATAACATTGATGCGCCACAAAAATTAAAGGAGCAGCGAGAGTCGCTCCTGATGTATTGGCTGTAGGCGAACGAAGCCGGGTGTTGCAGGCGCCTAGGCTCCGTAAAACTCGCCAACCTCCTCTGCCGAACCGAGGGGCAAGTCGCGACTCGGATCGTGCGAAGCGGCCACCTCTCGTTCAACCCGCTGCCACAGAGCAGGAGCTAGGTCCTGGCGAATCGCGTCGAGGCTCCGGGCAACTTTGGAGTGCCGACCGGGGAAAGTCGGTAGCGGTCGTGTCGGCGCGGGAACTGCGCTCGGAGCGGCGTTGCATAATCTCCCTGCTTGGATCGGTATCGGAGCAGCGCTCGGCGTAGTGTTGGGCAAAGTCATGAACAGACGAAAGCGACCTTTACACTGACACGCTAGGGCCGCAATTGGCTTAGCCTGCGTTGTTCAGGGCATCAAACTGAGGGCACCAGTCGTCGCACCACACACATTCCGGAACCGGGTTTTTGAGCCGATGCCTTCTTCTGTTGTTGGCCGGACGAATGATGCGTGCCACGATCTTCCTCCCGCATCAACGACTGTCTCGATCCGCAACAATTGCTCTCGCCGACTTAGAGTGTGATTGGGACCACGCCAATTATCTCGGACGAAACGCCTCGGGTTGCGCGCCAGACGAATCTACGACTTCGACAGTATTCACTAGTCAGCGTGACTAAAGTAGGATCACGGCGTCAAGTTTAGGAATGTTCCGCCATGTCTGTTGCTAAACTGGTGACGTGGATAAACTCACATTTTCGTCGGTCTCCTCAGGAACACAACGAGCAAGAGAAAGCCCAGATTCAAAAACGACTACGAGAGTTGCTTGATCAGGTACCAGGAGCGTCGGCCCCACCTTCTAAACGATCTGGGACCACACCATAAGAATTATCGAAGAGTTTGGCCTTTGCTCTTTGTGCGTTCTGATTGTTACCGATTTCTGCGGGACTCGTTGTACTTTAATTTTTACTGTCTTAGTTTTACTGTGCTCGTCGTAAGGAACGGGCAGGACACTCGATTCGCTACCGACTAAAGCGTCGGCCCACTTCCGTCGTATTAGCCGTGAATTCGCGCTAATGATTTCCGAAATCAAGCTGAAGGGAGTGGAGTCGTGATTCAATTAATAGGGTCACCCGAAGGAACAACGCCGGGAGCCGAACGTCGTGTTTTTCGGCTGGTCGTCATAGTTGCGATGGTGCTCATTGTGGCAGCGCTGCTCCTCACGTTTTGGCAGAGGTTTCCCATCGAGCACCACGTTCGACATTCCCCTGTTCTCCAAAAGAGGTGAGATCATGCTGGTGAGGCTTTGGTGGGGAACACATCGGCCTTAAAACCCCGTTCAAAACCCGCCCACGGGCCGAGCCGGATGAATACGCGTACCGTGTTTCACAGTTTTCCGGCAGGGATTCCTCTCCCCTTAGATACTAAGACAAGTGATCGCAAGTGCTCTTTTCGCTCACCGATAAGCCGATCAGAAAGAAGGTGATCGGAATTGCAGGTGTTGTTATCTCTTTTAAATAACAACATAGCTCATTCCGACCATTCGACCAGTATGTCCTAACGAAACAAAAATCATGGACACAAGTGTCCGATCAACTTTCCGATCACCACAGCATCCCTCATTCCTACTATTGCAAACTGCTGCGGAGATACTTGCGGTTCTTGCCCTGCCCCTCTATTTTCAATCGACCAGCGTCCTCCGTCTCGATGTCAGGATCGACTATCGCCCCGCTTACGGATAAGTTGAAGCCGTATAGGAAGGGCCGCATCGCTGACGAACCCCTCTTCTTGTCGAAACGGGGTAAGCGTCTGGAGCCTGACAATTTTGTGAAACGGCATCTAAAGCCGATTCTCAAAAAACTTGGGTTAGAGGGTGCGGCTCATGGCTTCACAGGCTGCGGAAAAAGTGCGAATGGGGATCGAGATTGGGGCTGACGATCCACAGCCAAAGCTGCTAAAAAGCAGAGATGCGAGGAAGCGACGAGCAGCAGGGAATGGTATTCAGCTACGTAAGTGCGGAACAGCGGATCGCGGCGGACCATCCGCTGAGGCAGACACGGCATTGCGGGAGTTGTCGTCAGAGTTTGACCGACTCTATGCAGCGGGCGGGCGTCCGTCGATTGCGCCGGAGAAGCTTTTGCGGGGGCTGTTGCTGCAGGTGCTGTATTCGCCGCGGAGCGAGCGGCTGCTGATGGAAGAGATGAACTACAACTTGCTGTTCCGCTGGTTTGTAGGACTGGAGATGGATGATGAGGTGTGGGACGTAACGGTGTTCACCAAGAACCGGGAGCGGCTGATCGGGGGAAAAGTAGCGCAAAAGTTTTTTGCCGTGGTGGTGGAACAGGCGCGAGCCCGTGGGTTGTTGTCGGATGAGCATTTCACGGTACACGGGACCTTGATTGAAGCCTGGGCGAACCGGAGGAGCTTTGTCGAGAAGAAGGAGCCGCCGCAACGCGGGACGGGAGCTCGCGGGCGGAAGCTGTTGCGGGATACGCAGGAGTCGACGACGGACCCGGAGGGGCGGCTGGCGGAGTCAAGCGGCCGAGTCGTGTCCCAGTTATTTGGGGCATGTGATCACGGAGAACCGGAATGGGTTGGCGGTCGCGGCCTGTGTAACCCAGTCGAGCGCCACGGCAGAAAGAGAGGCGGCGATGGCCATGCTGGGGTGGGTAAGCGATGGCCGTCGGCGGATCACGCTGGGGGCGGACAAGGGATATCAGGAGAGGGATTTCCCGCAGCGCATACGGATTCAGCAGGTCGTACCCCACGCGGCGGAGTATGCCGTGGCCACGAAAGCCTGGCAGAAAGGATTGCGCAGCGAAGAGCGGGATGATCCGGGGTTTGCCCAGAGTCAGAAGAAACGCAAGCAAGTGGAGCAGGTGTTCGGATGGTTGAAACACACGGCCGGTTTGCGGCAGACCAAGTTTCGCGGCAGAAGACGGGTGGAGGGGATGTTTCAACTAGCGGTGGCGGCACTGAATCTGCAACGCATGCAGCGCCTGCTGCCAGCAACCGGGTAGCCGCAATGTAGGGGGCAGCCAAAGCAAAGCTGCCTAGTGAGACAGGAATTTTGAAAGCAGTCGAACTGAAAGCAGACTCGGAAACAACGCCGGCAGGAAAACTGCCCATTTTTCCGCAGCCTGTTCAGGCACGGAAACGCTACTTTACTCGATTCGATGCGTGCCTCAATGAAAGTGCGGCAGGATAGGCTCGGTCACGCCGATCCGAAGACGACCATGCATTACACTCATTCCGTTTCAGCGGACGACGTAAGCACAGCCGAGCAACTTGGTGCCCTTCTTGAGCCGGGATGCCTGTCCCAAGATTGTCCCAAGTCGTCGCCAGCAACAAAAAATGGCTCCCGCGCCGTACTCGGAAGCCGCTGCATAAAAAGAAGTTGTTTGGTTGCGGGGGGTGGATTTGAACCACCGACCTTTGGGTTATGAGTGCCACCATCAACAGAATCTAAAGACATTGCGCGGCGCAAAGAGTAACGCAGTGTTCTTTAGAAAAAGCGAATCGTAATCCTGACTGCCCTTGCGTTGCTCTCTCGTCATTTGCCTAGAGTGGTGGACCGCCATCCCGGTGGTCGGTTGCGAAGTCAATTTCTGAAGTTCCACAATTTCAGGCCACCGCCGTGAAAGTACGAGGTTCGATCGTAAGTTACTGAAACTATGCAGCACGGATGGCTACCAGAAGCGGTTTCAGTAAGGCTTGGAAGTAGTTCGTGGATCATAAATGGAGCAAGAATAGATCCAGTCTCGAAATCGCAATGCCTTCTGCAATGGTGGAACGATTCACCCCGTAGCCGACGCTAGCTCCTCGCTGGAGAAATGCCGGCGTGCCTGCTGGCGCACCGGCATTGTTAGCTTCGAACCTGCGTCCCCGGCGAATCACACTTGATCATTCGCAGAACTGACAGTTACCTGGGAAGCAGAAGCGTCTCATCGACAGACTCCGCCACCTGACGGCCCAGACCTTTGCCGGCGATGTGGTCGGAGCGGAAATGCTGCCCAGCGTAAATCCGGCTCAATCCCGCCTCCTCCGCCGCTCCTGAGAAGCTAGTGAAGTGCCGTGTCACTCCCGCCAAGGACTCGGACGTAACATCAAAAATGAACTGCTGACCAAAGTAAAACCGCAGCACCTCAGCCCCGGCAGCACTGATGGCACTGTGGGCACCCGGGTAGGCAGGGTCTGGAGCTGTTTTTGTCGTTAACGGAAGCCACGTCGGATTGGGCTCCGTACTGGGATTGCCGTCACTGCCCGCCATTTGGATGGCAGTGACTGGCCGCCAGAACTGGTAGGTGTACTTAGCGTCAAAGAAGGCAATCGCGGTATCGGCAAGGCTGATGTTCAGCAGTGCAAACAAGCGCGCGCTTCGTGCCAGGTTAAGGTGATGCCTCAAAGCTGCGGTTTGCGCGATCTCGTTCCAGAAGTCCTGAATATTGCCGTTCCAAAACGTTCCAATCAGGGTCTGCCGCGGGGTGCGAGTTGTGCTGTTGATGAATCCCAGACTTTTGACTTCGTTGAAAACACTTGTGTACTCGTCGCTCGTCAGGTCGGGTGGCGGCCCGGGACGAAATTCGTCGGCACGCGCCAGAGCAAACGGAGTAACTTGAGGCCACTGTGTGAAATCCGCTGCCGCGAAATTGGGTGGGGTCAGCTGGTAATCTCCAGGTTGGTTTCCCGGGATGAACGGAGGGGGGGTAACGCCCGATCCGTCATTGCTTCGCAAGGACAAGATCTGAGCCGCAACGGCTTGTCCTACCGCGATGCCATCAGCCTTATTCTGCCCATTCGAAACTTGAGCCAAATCCTGTTGAAGTTCAGCGTCGAGCGTTGCCCGAAAACCTGGGTAGAGTATTACCAGGACGTCATGCGCCGCTTGGTCTGCAGCAGCCGGTTGTGAAGCCAGTCGCGATACGTTAGAGAGACGGACCAGGTACGGACTGTAGGTTCCGTCGATGTTGTTGACCGCGTCAAAGATGGAAGCATGCAGGATGGCGAAGCTGCGCGTCGAATGAATGGTTGGAGGCTGGGCGCCGGCAGTCCGTAGGATCACCAGGAGAGTTCTATTCCACTCGACAACTGGATTGACAGATGGGGCGGAGCTTACTACGGATGGCTCGGCAGTTGCGGCGATCGACCCTCCTGTGACTTGGGCCTGAAGACTGGCGCACAGGAGAGCAACGGTCATTAGGGTCTTAGACATATCCTTATTCCTTTTGTTCGGATTTGGTGCCCGACCAGGTACGGCATGAGTCGCTGCAGTCTGGCACTGATACCGTCTTAGAACTGGGCGCGAGGCGAAATATTCCCGACAAGGCTGTGAATTATCCAAAAGCGCTCTGACCGCGCCGGAATGGTCATCGAGTGCGGTCATGCGAGGCTGGTCGGCTAGAACACAAATACTTCGTCTTCGGCGACCAGGAAAATCGGTTCGCCCCCGGAAGAAATCGCTACCGCATTGGCGATCGTCTGTTTGCCGCCTTCCGATGCGGTGCACGCTTCCAGAGCCTTCATGGACGGGAAATGGATCTCTGCAACGCGATGGAACTGCGGTGTTCCCTGCCCGCACCCAACTATCTTGCTCGCCACAATCTTGTTCTTGCCGGCAAGCTTTTCGACGGCCATGGGCACATGTTCGTTCAGATATACGCGCTCGAAGGATTCGATGTCTTTGGGACGAGGATAGATTACGATTAACTTAGCGGAAGCCATTTCAGTCTCCTTGAGATCAAGGTCCGTAGAAAATATATAAAGTCTCGAAAACATTTTTCAATTTACAAGTGGTTCAGGTTGAAGCGCCCGCCGTGTCGACTTCGGAAACGGCGGGCATTTCAAACGTTTAAATGGCACTCGGTCAGTCGAGGCGCTGCACGATCGGACAGTTGATGGAGAAGCCGGCACTTTGAAATTTCCCACCATTTGGCCCAGTGATCAGACCGTCTTGCACGAAGGTGAGAATCTGGAACTCTTCGCGCACCTGTCCCCGAAACCCCTGGTCGATGGCATCCTGGGTCCACTCGAACAACTGTGCGTCCCAGTACGGGCTGTAATCGAGCGCGATGGTTGGAATTCCCCCTACCACGTTGTTCGGTCTGAATCCATCGGCCAGATCTGCCGACAAACCTTGCCGCAGTGGATTGTTGCAGCCTCCCGACTCGGGTCCATTGGTGCTGATGAAGATACGTTCGACAGAACTGGCGAAGCTGTCGTCGTGACCTAACAAGATCTTCTGCATCAGTGGAGCGAAAGTGTTGTGTTCAATGGCCGCGCCTAGGGGAATGCTTGTGTCCATGGAGAGATACCACACCGGACGGCCGAAACTGAAGCCGTTAATGAGGTTAAGGGTTACCGTCATGTTGACCGGATCGATAGCCACAACTTGGTCGTGCACTTTGCTGTAGTCCACATTGCCGTTAGGGAAGCTGATCTGGTTGGCGTCCACATCGAAAGCGACCATGGGCGCGTTGTAAATCACATTTGCAGCATTGACGATTCTGACGAGCGGGCCATAATTCGCGTCCCCAACGGACCCCGGGGTTGCAAACGTGGGAGGAAATTCGTGGCCGGGAGGACCAGGGATAATCTTCCGTGCAGGCGCAAAATTCACCGTCCCCGCGTCGAATACGATATTCCCGTTAGCATCGAGGTTTCCCGTCCTGGCAGAGTGCGACGCGAATGTGAGTTTGGCGGAAAAATTCAGACCCAACTCGGCAGCGACATTGGAGTCGTCAACATCGGTCAAGACGTACCACACATTCTTTCCACTTCCCTTCAGATGTCCCAAATAGAGCGGTATGGTAATGGTCCCATGCGCGGCGTCAACCACGCCGGTATCAAGCAATTGAACGGGCCCGACCAAGCTGCGATTGGTGTCGGAAGGCGGTGGTCCAAAGTACGATAGAGGGACTGTGGTGCCTATGGAAGCGGGCGCCGGAAACAAATTGCACCCTGGGCCGGGACCGATCGGGCCGGGACCGGGTCCCTGATCAGAGTTGAAGGTCGTCGACGCGAGTGCAGTGGTAGCTGCAAGCTCCAAGTTCGCCGGCGCCGCGGCTACCGAACGCTTGACGCGCGCGTGCAAAGCCAGGGCTTCTGGCGAGATCTCGTGCTTAACGCGAGCCCGTGTCGCCGGGGTTTGAGGCGACTCTTGCGCAGCCGCGGGTTGAGGGAGAAGACCACCGGCAAAAAGGACGGTGAGAGTAGCGATGGCTGGCCAGTTCGTAGAGAACGCTTTTCTTCCAGACATCAACACAGTGCGAATTACCTTACGCATTTCCTAGCTCCTACTTTCATAAGTCGCGTGCAGATCCGAGCCAATGAATAACTGAACGAACATTTGCGTTCCGGATTCAGCATCGCGCAGTGATAAGAGAAGCGTGAGATGAAAAGGTTTCAGAAGACTCCTAAGAATTCCACATGTAATTGTGGAACTCTGCCTTCTTCATACATAACAACGAGATTTGGTTGGGACCCAATACAACTTTCCGTGAAGTTACAAAGGTTAGTCGCGCTTGCTTATAATTTTGTTTCAGCAGCAGTGTGCGTTTGACACAACGACCAAAAGACGAGGTGCGGGAGGATGTGATTTGACTGTTAACTCTTCCGAGAATCGCGCTGGCAACATCGCTGCGAACCTTGGCATAGAGAATGGTTGATGACGGGCACGAGACGCTCTGATCTCCCTATCCGTTGCCTGTGATTTTGTTCCAGCTATATGTGACACTTCGCACTACCGGAATGGCGCCACATACCATGCGCAGTACGTACCCACGCCACTGAGCAGGACAATCGTCCACAGTGCGAGCGCCGTGCGCATCCACCATTTCCAATTGTTGAACCGTAACCACTCTGGCAGCACCTTAGTGCCGGCCACGACGACGATATAGAGTCCCAGAAGCTCGGCCGTAACCCCCAGCGCCGCGTGTATTATGGCCACCTCGTAGTACCACTTGTGATGAACCTTGGATAGCGCTGGCTTCACTTGTTCCTGGAATGACGGCCACATCACAAGTCCGATCATTACCAAGTTCAAGAGAAGCACGGTCGTTTGGCAAATTCCATGAGCTCGGTAGAGCTTCTGCTTCGCGAGATGAGCCCCAGCAATTAAGCCTGTTCCCATGATGAGTTGTACGAGGAGGTTGAGGTCCGCCCCGAACGTTGCGCCAGTTCCGAGAAAGCCCTTGATTGGAAAGAAATAAAACGTGGCTGTCATGCGCTCCACTCACAGGTTCCTGCTTGTTAATAGCCGCCAAACTCTTCCGTCCGAACATCGTCTTCATCTACTCCTACTTCACTTAGCGTTCGGCGCGATGCCGCAACCATCGCTGGCGGCCCAGCGATGTAATAGATTGGGCCTCGCAAGACTCCTACATGCATGACAAGCATTTCCGAGCTGATGTATCCAGTCTTCCCTTTCCATCCGTTATTATTGGCAGCGCGCGTCAGCGTCGGCACAAAGCGGAACCTTGGATTTGCACGCTCTAACTTCCAGAGCGTCTCGATGAACGCGGCATCCTCCAGATGGCGGTTCGCGTAGAACAGAACAATGGGATGGCGAAGCTTCTCCTTCGTTGCGTAGGAGAGCATGCTGAGGAATGGAGCGATCCCGATCCCGCCGGCGAGAAAGACAGCTGGCCTGGCGGTGTTTTTATGAAGGCTAAAAGAACCCATGGGCCCTTCAATCCTCGCCCCGCTACCGATGGGCAGGGAGGATATGGCCTGCTTAAAAGCTGTATGTCGCATGCGGGTCGTGACCACAAGGTCTTCGTCGCACGGAGAGCTTGCGAGGGAAAAGGTATGAGTCATGCCGTCTGGCGGCCCAAGCTGGGCCTCGGAACCCGATAGAGTCAGGTCGATATATTGGCCCGCCTTGAATACAAAATTGTTTGGCTTTTCAAACTGAAATGCCATGGTGCCTTTGGCGACTTCTGTTCGGCCCAGTAGCGTGCTTTGGTAGTCAATCATCGCGATTTATCCTTTTTGTCCGTAGACCTAGTCCGAAGAAAACGAGTTGATCGTCCTCTCGACATTGATAACGATCAGGACCGGCTTTCTATTCCAGAACTCTCAGATATTCGGGATGAGCGCGGCGTTTCCGTTGGGCCTAACTACCCGCGCACAGTCCGAACGACCGGATCCGATCCTATTCTTGACGCAAAGCCTTTGGTTAACAAAGGGAAGAAACGTCAGTACCAGATTGATACACTTTCTGGGTTCTGACCTCCCTCCCGTGCATGCCGGCTGGAACCAGTGTTGCCTCGACTTAGTTAGTGCCAGAGGACGACATGCTGCCGCGATCATTCATCTTAGCTAGATTGGTTATCGTTCTTGGTGTTAGGACGATATAGACGCCCGCTGGCGTCTCTACCTTACTGAGAAACACCCGGTTCCCCACACGCTCAAAGCTGAGCGCCGTGTGCCCTGAAGGAACTCCGTCGGGAACGCTCGGGAGGACTAACGCAGATTGGCCGCTACCCTTGCTCTCAATAAATAAGGTCGGATGTATACCGGGAGATAAACGGCGAACGCTGTATGTGCCCGCAGGCAGGGTCTTGTCTCCAGCGACGAACTCGAACGGAACCTTCACGACAACGCCAGTGGTGTCTTGGGCGTGTGCACTTATGCCCAAACCAAGCAGGCAAGTCATAGTAAGTACCACAGTACAATACGACGTTTTCATATTCTCCTTATTGACACGTTTAGATTTGTTCATTTTCATTAGAGGTAACTACGCTCCTGAAAATTTATTCCACAAGTGTCTTCTAACCCGCTTGTAACTGCTTGTCACGACCTAATTAGGTTTAGACATAGGCGGCTAATGGAACACTTTCCAGGGGTCGTCTAGTTGTCAATTTTGTGCTGCGCGGACCTTGTAAGTGAAGTGTGAAGATCGCGTCAGAATGTGGAACGGAGAAGTTTCTACGTTATATATGTCGAGGATCAATGCGAAGCATGCATGTCACATTGCATATGGTTCGTAGCCGCCATTGTTGGGGACGGATGAGGTGTCTCGGCACAATTAGTGGAGCGCGTCTGAGATATCGAGGAAGTCAGAGTCTCGATAGGAGTTCCGGGAATCCGAGCTGTCCGCTTACCTAAAGGAACTGGCTTCGGACACCCAGATGTTGTTTGCTTGCCGAAGGACTTATTTAGGCATTCGCGAAGCTCCAATCGAGCTCGCCATAGCCGCGCCTTCACCGCGGTGTGACTCACGTTCAGCACCTGTGCTGTCTGAACCGTTGAAAGGCCTTCGATATCTCGTAGCACGAAAACCGTCCGCAAGATGGGCCGCAGCCTATTTAGGGCGTTGACCAGGATGTCTCGTAATTCAGACCCCCAGTATAGTTGCTCAGGATTGGGAGACCAGTCAGCGACCTCCATTGGAAGCACTTCAGTCTCTGACTGAGAATCGTGGTCTATGGACACCTCTTTTGTAATGCGCTGTTTTCGCAGTTTCATCAACGATTGGTTCACAGTGATGCGAATCAGCCATGTTGAGAATGTGGCATCCTCTCGGAATTGACCCAAGTGTTGGAAGGCCTTCAAAAAGGCCTCCTGAACCGCGTCTTGGGCATCTTCCCTGTTATGGGTGACGTGTTGAGCGATTCGAAGAAGTTTGCGATCGTATCGCTTTACAAGTTGCTCGAAAGCAGCTACATCCCCATTCTTAGTGGCATGGACAAGATCCAGGTCATCGCTTCCCACTGAGCTCGCGTCGAATTGTGCCGAGTGCGCCGCCATATTCGTTTAAGTTCTTCTTGAGAACAACAGCGTTGTAGAAGCAATTGATGCTGAGTGAAAATCGAATGCCGCATTGCCATCTGGAAGTTCGAGTCTCACTGCACCACGACCTTGCCGGTCATCTTTGGGTGGATCGTGCAGTAGTAGGGATACGTTCCCGCCTTGGCAAACGTGTAGGAGAACTTTTCGTCCGTATCCATCACCTTGGACTTGAACAAGCCATCTGTGCTGACCGCCGTATGGGGGATGTCATCACTGTTTGTCCAGACAACTGTAGCTCCGACGGGTACCGTGAGGGTCTGCGGCCCAAAACTGAAATTATCAATTTTCACCCCCGCGGGTGCCGCTGAGGGCTGGTCATTCGCCGTGACGCTCGGTGATCCCGCGAACAGCAGGAGCACTGCAATCATTACCGGCGTCGCCACACCCGCCATCCACATATTGTTCCTCGTCATATTTTTGTTTCCTTTCGAGTTTTTGAGTTTCTTTCGTGATCTTCTTCGCTTGGATAGAATCCTGGCGGTTACACAGGGGTTGAATCAACTACCACCGGGGTCGGCGCCATTCCCTGCCCCCGAAGAAGATGAGTCCCCGAGTGGCGAATCGACGACTGCAAGACTGCGACCGCTGACCAGATAGTTCACATCGGTGATACCCAACACCTTCTGCAGTTGGTCGGCGGGCACTTTCATCGGTCCGGCTGAAGGAGCTGTGCCGGGTGCAGGTTGAGGGAAAGCGGTTGACATCGCGGTGTGGAACGACACCTTACCTTCGATCTTTTGCATGATCTGGTGAATGTGGCCGTTCAACACGGTGACGGAACCGAAACGCTTGACATAAGACAAAGCTTGTTCGCTGTCGTCAGTTCCCCATCCCCAATCGGGATAGATGGTCCACAGCGGAATGTGCGCGAAGAGAACAATCGGAGTGCTGGCAGGGCGGCCCTTGAGATCGGCCTCAAACCACTCCAGTTGTTCGTGACCGAGCGACCCCATGCCTCCAGCCTTCAGATTTGCGACATTTACCAGACCGACGAAGTGCACACCTTTGTGATCGAAGCTGTACCACCCGCTGCCCTTGGTACCCTTCCCGTAGCGCTGGAGATATTGCTCGCCGTTGTCGCTGAGCATGTCATGCTCGCCCGGCACGAAGTAAATCTGCTTCGCGGCGGCTCCCTTTAATGCCTGGTCCAGCGTATCGAACTCGCTTGGTTTCGAGAGCTGACTGAGATCACCGGTGTGAAGGATGAAGTCGGGTGTGTGCGGCATCGCGTTGATCTTGTTTATTGCCGTCTGCAGAGTCGCGGTGACGTCCGGATTGGCCGGCTTGTTAAAGCCGATGTGACTGTCGCTGATCTGCACAAAGCTGAAGTCCCCGCCTTTGCCGGCATCTTTGCCGTAGCCTTTGGCGAATGCCCGAGATACCGGTATGCCACCGCTCATGGTCCACACCAACCCCGTACCCGCCCATGCCATGCACTTCAGGAACCCGCGGCGATCGACGCCGTCGTTATTGAGATCTTGTAACTGCTGATCGATGAGATCTTGCTTTTTGTCCGGCATGTGCCCTCCTTAGGTTTGAAGCGTTCTGAGGTGGATAACTGGCACGAGTCATTTTTATTCCCAGCAAAATCGAAGGGAGTTGCAAGGCGCCAGCACCGCAGAGGACACACCTGTCTCCTTGGGCGCACCTCGATGTGCTCAGCGTTGGTGATTGACAGTGAGGTGCTCGTGGGCCGTAGTGGAGAAGTCGTGCGCGGAAATGTATCCACAAGACCAACCAGATCATCGCGGCGGCTGTTCTCTTTTTGCTGCGAAAAAGTATGCGAGTCTGTCCGATTGATCGGGCTCTACCCCTTCCGACCCGGGCAAGGTCGCAGCGGAACCACGGATTTGGCGATTTGCTGGGCCAGACGTTCCCGTCCGGCCCTCACCGAAATCTATGGCTGAGAAGCATGGTTCGGTGCCGTCGTTCCAACAGCATCCAGAACCGCATGGTTGATCGCATAAACGGTGCCATCGGCACCGATTACCGTCGGCGTGTATGCCTCTCCGATACCCGTCGACAAAGTGACCACCTCTGACAACGTGTTGGTGGTCAGGTTCCAGCGATAGACTTTGCCGTCTTCGCTGTTGGCGATCACCGACGTGGTGAACGGATCGACCGCGGCCGTATTGATGCACCATTCTTTAACCGCTTCCGGAAATCCAGTTCCAGGATCAGGTGTGACACCCAGCATCGTGATCACTTCCTTCATGACCAGCGTGCTCGGAAGGATTGGGTCCTTCTCGGTGGCGTTAGGATCGAGGATCGCGATTTTGTTTTTTCCATTTCCGGTGCCGATACCCGCATAGTTGTTGTACTTCGTCATGAGCAGGTAGCTCGAAGTCCCCTTGTACCTCTGGACCAGTGAAGCGGGAACGATGGAAGCCGTATCGTCCCAGCCAAAACTGCCGGGAATCTTAGTCTGCGTCAGATCGCTGTTGAAGTGCAGCAGCCAGCCGCGGTCATTGTGATGGGGAAAAGGATTTTCGAGCACTCCGAAATACACGTCGCCATCGGGTCCCACGGTTGGAGTGGCGGAGGAGGCGTCGAAAACCATAGCGTCCATGCCCGACGACGGATCGGTCAGACGTACCCGGCCCACCTGCGCCAGCGTAGTGCTATTCAGGGCCAGCAGGTATCCAAAGCTTGCGTTATCCACTGCGACATACAAGAGACTGCCGTCCGGCGAGAGAGCAGGCGCGCAACTGATGGCGACTTGCGTAATTAGAGGATCCCCGCTGGCGACCGCCGCGGAAACCCAGGTTCCCGTGCCATCGGGGGCAAGGCGTGCGAGGCCGCTTTGCAGGTTGATCGGTGTGGGGCCGAGCACAAGGAATCCGAAGTAGATATTGCCATTGGCGTCGGTCGAGAGCGGCGTATCGATCTGCACATTCTGCTCGTAAACGGTGGGGTTCTTGCGGAAATTCTCTATGCCATAGAAGTAAAGGCGAGTTACAGTGCCCAAGGCTTGGTCGGGATTCGACCGCACCAGCACGCGACCGGCAATGTCAGGAACGAAGAGCGAGTTGTTCGAAAGCGTAGGTCCAAGCCCGGGGGTGAAGGTTGCCGCCGCCGCCTGCCAGCCAGTCCTCTGCGCCCAGAGCCGTTTGCCGGTGGCGCCGCTATGGGCCTCGACGCGAAAACTATTCGAGCCTGTCTTCACGGGGACTATCACCGTATTCGCCGCGGTAACCAGCGGCGAACCGTAGTGGATGAAAATCTCACCCTGCGGAGGGCTCAAGTCCACGGGAACATGCCAATGAATCGTGTCGAGTGCTTGGGATTGGACGTTAGAAAGTGCGCTATGCTGCTCGTCATGCGAGGGCATAAGCCAAGCGCCGGTTTGGGCCGCTGCATTCAGAGTCAGCGTTGCGGCGAAGACGGTCATCCAAAGAATGGAATAAATCAGTTGAGACGATGCAGTCTTGAAGGAATGCTTTATGCACCTCAGGCACCCGCGAAGATCGACACCATCGTTGTTGAGGTCTTGTAATTGCTGATCGATTAGGTTTTGCTTCTTGCCCGGCATCGGCCCTCCGTGATTTGTAGCGCTCTGAGTTGATAACCGAAAATTGGCGCTTTTATTCCCAAGGTTCACCGTGGTCAACGATTATTGCGCTGTCTGTATTTTTATGACTTCCTAAGACCAAAACCGACGTTGCTCCCCATGTTGTGCCTCACTCTCCATAGCTGTCGGATGGTTGCGGCTGGCGATCTGCGGGCTTTGAAATCACCCATAATCCGTCGCCATTCAAGACATAGACAAAATCCCGCTCGTCCTGGAGCCACTTGACCACTCCGGAAAACTTTTGCACTACTCTAGGAGCCGCTGGATTCGACAAATCCCAAAATACGAGGTCGTCATCGGCGATGCTGCTGCGCAATGGGAGAACGCCGCTTTCGGCAATGATGGCCAGATCACCCGTCACGTTCATTCTGCTCGACATGGCCGGATCCGGCCACGGGATCATTCCGACGGCTTTCGGTTCAGTAGGCTTGGTGATATCGACAATCGAGATGCCTTGGTCTTTTGAGTGCTGCACGTAGAGGTAGTACTTGTCGTTGATTTTCTTCTGCATAGCCATGTCAACAGCCGCTAGCCCAGCAAATGAAATGTGCGCGACCACCTTAGCCTGGTTGTTGGAGCCTTTGAGTCTGTGATCCTTGGCCGCTGCTCCACCAGGTACGAGCAACAATGTAGTAAGAAATGTGACAATGAGTGCCAAGGCCGTTGAGCTGAACTTAACGAACCTGCTTTCGATTCTGGTCGCGAAAATGAGTTTCACTGGGGATAACGGATTTTCTTAGCTTTTATTCCAAGCTGGGCCACCAGGCTCCTCGCCCGGCCATTTCACCGTCGGCGCAGACCTTGTTTCCACGTCCCCAGGAATTATTGCTGTCCGATGGAATAAAACTCCGGCGTACTGGTTTTAACCTTGTGTGGATCTCAGGAGCGGGTCCTCAATCCGATTCTTTTGAAGACCTGGCAATGCCGCTATTCGACCAGTTGTATAACTTTGCCCGCTGGTTGACGCAAAATCGCGAAGAGGCCGAGGATCTGGTTCAGGAAACCTACGCAAAGGCTCTGAAAGGGTTCTCGTCTTTCCAGTTGGGGACTAACTTCCGGGCGTGGATGTATCGCATCCTGCGCAACACGTTTCTAACCTCGCGCACCGGACTAAGGGCGACTTCGACTACTTCACTTGATTCGGAGGAGGAAGGACCTGAACTGGCGGTTGAGAACGAGACTCCGGAAACGATTCTAGTGAGGAGCTTCAATTCCCAACTGGTACAAAGCGCCATCGACGATTTGCCAGTTCATTTCCGTGAAGCGCTCCTTCTTTGTGACGTGGAGGAAATGTCGTACCGGGAAATCGCGGAGACTCTTTCTATTCCTATCGGCACGGTGATGTCTCGTTTATCGCGCGCCCGACACACGTTGCGCGACCATCTAGAGCGTAAAGTGCAAGGTAACGAAACGGTAATAGAAGTTGCGAGAGGAATCAACCATGGTTTGTGAGTCCTGGAAGGCGAAACTTGATACATACCACGACGGTGAGCTTTCGGCGGGGGAGATGCATAGCTTTGACGCTCACGTGCGCGGCTGCCTAGCTTGCTCGGCGGATACCCTTTCGCGCGTGCAGATGAAGCGCGCGATTCACGTCGCTGGAAAGCGCTTTACTCCCAGTGCCGAATTCCGGAAACGGGTGCAGCACAGCATCGCGCGCAAACCGCAGCGCAGTTTCCGTCTCGGATTGATGTTAGCTACGGCGGCAGCCGTCATTCTGGTGGTTGGGACTCTGACTTCAACTTATGTGGGAACCAGAAGCGGAGATCAGGTTTTCAGCGAGATTGCAGACTTGCACGTGGCCACGCTGGCCAGCTCATCGCCTGTAGATGTGATCTCCACGGATCGGCACACGGTGAAACCATGGTTCCAGGGAAAGATCCCCTTCGCGTTCAATTTGCCGGAGCTCCAGAACACAGAGTTCTCTCTGCTTGGAGGTCGGATGACCTATCTCGCTCAAACGCCGGGCGCGCATCTCATTTACGACGTGCGCAAGCACCATATTTCTGTGTTCGTGTTCCAGGAACGGTCAGTGAGATTGCCAGCCATGTGGGACGAGAATTCTATCTCGCCGAGGAAACTGTCGTTCAACCTGCAAACATGGAGTCAGGGCGGGCTTCGCTATTTCGTGGTCGGCGACGCGAGTCCGGCGGACATCGATAGTCTTTCGAAATTGTTTAAAGCCGCGTCGTAGATAAAATCTTCTCGCGTCGTATCACGGTGATCTGGAAGATAATGACGAATTCCTGTGCACGAAGGTTTCTCTGTCTGATATTCATCGTTTTCTCCTCTATTGTTGTGTTCGCGCAACAACATGAACACGAACCGCGCGCAACGCCCTTTGTGAAGCTTGGCAAGATCTCGTTTCCAACATCCTGTTCATCGCAAGCGCAGTCGGAAGTGGAGACTAGCGTGGCGTTGCTGCATTCGTTTGAGTACGACAAGGCCATGCGGCATTTTGAGAAGGTACTGCAGCACGATCCAAATTGCTCTATCGCTCACTGGGGAGAAGCGATGTCGTTGTACCACCAGCTCTGGAACGTCCCTTCGGAGAAAGACCTGGCTGAAGGCTGGCAGTTGTTGCAGAAGGCACAATCGAGCGCCAAGACGAGTCGCCGTGAGCAACATTATGTCGAGGCTCTGGAAATATTCTACAAACCGGGTAAGCAAAGCCCAGTCAAGAGAGCTGAGGCTTACTCAAAGAGAATGGAGCGGCTTCACGAGGACTATCCCTCCGATGAGGAAGCGACGGTCTTTTACGCGCTCTCGTTGCTAGCAGTCGAGCCGCCGAATGACACATCTTTGCAGTACACGAAAAAAGCAGTAGCACTTCTGAATGGCGTGTTTAAGAACGACCCGGAGCATCCTGGCGTAGCCCACTATCTAATACATGCTTGCGATAATCCCAACATGGCGCAGGAAGGGCTGCCGGCCGCCAGACGGTACGCGAAGATTGCTCCGTCGTCTCCGCACGCACTTCACATGCCGTCGCACATTTTCGCGCGGCTGGGTCTGTGGCGCGACGACATCGCTTCCAATCTTGCCTCTGTTGCCGCCGCTGAGCACAGCTCTTCGGGAACCGAAGCGCGCCTTCATCCGATGGATTTTCTGGAATATGCCTACTTGCAGACTGGTCGGGACGAGAAGGCTCGAGCAATCAAAGCGGAAGCCGTTGCCGTGAAAAACGAGGGCTTCACCAGAGGCTTGGAACCCTATTATTTCTACGTGCAAGCTCATTTTCCCGCGCTGCTTACGTTAGAAATTAAAGATTGGAAAGCAGCGGAATCGCTGCAGCCCATTGCCGGTGCAGAGCCTCGAGTCCAGGCAATTACCTATTGGGTACAGGCGGTCGGCGCAGGCCACTTGGGTGATGTCACCGCAGCCCGGGCTGCAGTTCAAAACTTAGATAAAGTGCTTGAGACCGACAAGAAGAACCACCCCGATTCGCCAGTCCCGCCAGTAGATACAAATAAAAATGAGGCACACGCGTGGCTTGCCTTCGCCGAAAAAGACATTTCTGCGGCATTCGAACTGATAAAACCGGTAATCCAGTTCCAAGACCAGGTGGGTAAAGGGGAGGTAGAACTACCGGCGCGGGAAATGTACGCGGACATGTTGATCGAACTAAATCGCCCCGCCGAAGCTCTGGAACAATACCGCCTCTCGCTGAAGTCTGATCCTAACCGTTTTAATGGACTGTACGGGGCAGGGCGCTCTGCGGAGCTTACCAATCAAGAAGCCCTCGCGGGCACTTATTACAAACAGCTGCTCGATAATTGCGATCAGGGCACAAATTCGGATCGTCCAGAATTGCAGCAGGCCAAGAAATTCGTCGCCGAAAGCGCGAGTGCGATGATCCAATGAAGCTGCAGTCGAATTTCTTCTTTCGTCAAGAAATTCTCCGCCCTTTCAAATGACGCTCAGGAGGTACGCAAACTCATCTTCAAACAATCGCCGTGGGTATTGAAGTTCTGTAGGCCGGTTGGATTCGGCTCCAATTTGACGAACCATAGGGCTCGCGGTATTCGCGTTCCAGAGCGAGCGTCATGGTGAGTGCGTTGCGAATGATGCCGCTGTTCATCGTCTCTCTCCTGCTCTCTCCTCTTCGATTTCGATCGCACGACCATTGGGTCACGCACCGAACGGCCTGGTTGAACCTAAGCTATCCGTCTCTGAATCTTCATTCACAGGAGATTTGCTCTCGGTTTACACGTCCCCAACTTGGGATCTCACCGTGGTGTAAACGGGCCCCGTGGACCCTTGTGGCATCTGTCGGACGGAAACTAGAAACTAGAAGCGAGACTAGACGACGCCGTCGTCATATGTATCGCCAAAGTCCCGTCATTCACTGACCCCAGAATCCAAAAGTTGCCCGGTGACGGAACAACTCCAGCCCACAACAGATCACAAGGAAATCCGCCCTTCGTTGGGCTGGGACTGGATGCGACTGTCCAACTGGTACCGTCCCAGTGCAAAAGCAGTGTCATCTGGTGCCCGGAGCCGTCGGCCGCGAAGTAGGAACCAAACGCCCAGATGTCATTTGCCGAATTCGCCGTCAATCCAAGTAACCGGTTCGACTGATTAGCGCTATGCGGCCCAGCATTCGGACTTGGTACCACCGCCCAACCCCTGCCATCAAAGTGCTCTATCAACGTCAGCGTGGCAGCCCGTTTGGGAGGCGCTACCGGCGTGGAAAAGCCCACCGCCCACACATCGTTCGGCGTCAGCGCCAGCACGGCGTTCAACTTGTTTGTGCCCTGGCCTACGTTGGGAGTTGACACACTCTTCCAGGTCGTGCCATCCCAGTGCATCGCCGAGGTTCCGATATTGTCTAAACCGTGGAACCCTACCGCCCAGGCATCATTCGTGGCGTCAGCGGACGCGCCAAACAAAAACTCATTGTTCGATTCCACGGTTGTCGCCGTCCATGCCGTGCCGTTCCAGTGCTCGAAAAGGGACGAGACCAGCCCCGTGCCGAGGTTCACCAGGCTGCCGATCGCCCAAACGTCATTAGCTGAGCTAGAGGTCATGGCGAAGACGTCCGCCTGGTCTTTCTTCCCGAACTTGGGACCCGGAAACAGGCTCCACTTGTTCCCATTCCACTGCTCAATCACCTGCCCCGGATGTGCCCCATTGATTACGTTTCCCGCGGCCCACGCCAAAGTCGGAGAAATAGCGACCACGCCCTGCAGGAAGCTGTTGTTGTCGCCTTTGATCATGGGAGCGCGGAATGCTGTCCACGTCGTGCCATCAAAGTGTATCGTCGACTGCCCCACCGCCCAAATGTCGTTAGGAGAAGACGCCGACGCGGCAAACAGTTCGCTGTTGACGTTCTCGTTCGGAGTTGGGACCACTTGAAAAGACGAAGCTGCCTCCATTTGTCCCTGTGCCGGCGAGACTCGAAACAAGGCAACAGTCAATCCGAAAAGCATTATCGCGCTAAATTTGAGTTTCACAATTCACCTGGATGGTGTTGAGTTAGGTTGTGATTTCGACGTTCACGACTTAATAACTGGCGCGACTCGCTCTTATTCCTTCGTCCGCATTGCCTTATCCAAATGACATTCGCTGGTGTGGACACTCTTTGCTCCCAGCAATTGTCGTCAGCATAGCGCCTGTCTCGACTATCCGATCATCCGAGAAAATCGTTTCGGCCCCGTGACTGGCTCGCTTCCTCGCGTTCACTGTAAAACGCTTCCGCGGCTGACCGCTCGTAGGGCCGCAACAATCGAGCCAACGATACAAGAACCGACCAGTAACGCGAGAGCGCTCAACAATATACAGCCCACCAGATCAACAATATTTTCCACCATTCGCAACCGCTCCCTCCGTCTGTAGCGCCCATCGGAAGCTCTTGTATCCGATATTGGGCGCACAGATTGCCGTGGAGCCTGCGTTACCATCTCTCCGACGGCAGTTCCATGGCTCCTCAAACTACAGTCGACTTAATTAGCACCAGAGGAGGACAGGGCACCTTGATCCTTCACCTTTCCTACCCTGACCACCGCGCGCGGTATCCAGAAGGTATAGACGCCGTCCTGTGTTTCAACCTTGCTGAGAAAGTACTTGCCTCCTACATGCTCAAAGCTAAGCGTTGGCTGCCGACCAGACGATTCATCAAAGACCAAAGGCAGCACATACGCTTCCTGTTTGTTATCACTCCTTAGGAATAAGCCCCGATGTACCGCCGGATCAAGACGACTTACACTGTATCTGCCGGCTGAGAGCGTCGCGCCTCCGGCTACAAATTCGAACGGAACACTCACAACTGTTTCATCTTGAGCGCTGGCACTTATGCCGAACCCAAGCAGGCTAGATAGAGTAAGTATTGCTGCCAAATACGACTTCATCACGATTTCTCCTGATAGTAATGTGTTGTTGCTTTGTTCATGCTTGATAACTGTGCTCGTGACGTTTTATTCCGCAATCGTTTTCTAACTGTCAGTTATCAAACGCTTCTCACAGCGCAGATAGTTGGACGCGGCGATTGGGAGCGAATTGCGGGCGGTGTCGTTGGCGAGCCGGCGTAAACACGCCCGTAACCACAGCATTGCAAGTCTGGAGCGGGGAGCACTGCGTGGTCCAAACCAGGCAAGAGGCTCGTACGCTCTGTGATCAGGAAAACTGGACGATGCCTTCGCCTGCAGGACGTTCATGTAGGCCATGATCAAGACCTCCTGCAGGGACATTGTCTTGTAGCTAATGCGCCACATCCAGCACCTCCAGTTCTCGTGAGTATTGCCGTGTCAAAGCCAAAAATTAATCTCAGAAGCTTGATGTTATCGACTCGTGCCGACCGCCAGTAGTGTTTCTGCTGACGCTTCATAGCTTGCTTGAAGTAGCTTCAGATCCAGAACAATTGTGGTCTGATCCACCCGCGGGCGGCGAACGTGTCGGGAATGTAGCCGGTCGGCAACATACCCTCGGCATTGAGTGCGTGCCCGCAATTTTCATCCGCCGGATCGATAGTAAGATCGAAGACGGAGCTGTCCAGATCGTTTGCGTCCAGTTTTACTTCCCCATGATTTGTCCTTATTAAAAGTTTCTGAATGTCACTATTGATAACGGTGCTCGCGCGATTTTATTCCCGAGGTGTCTCTTGAAGCATTGCAAGCGTGGAAGAGACAACTGGTCGCGCGTCACATTTATTTTGGATCGTGGAATCCCCACAATCGGTGAGGCAAAAGATACGTGAAGCCCGCAAACCTTTCCCACTGCGTCGAGGAAGAGGTGAGGCCATGATCGAATCCGACATCCACTACAAGATTTTTCCTGAGCGGATACGAGACGGCCCACAAATTCCCGACCGCATTTCTGTTGATGAGTGGCTGCGTGAAATGCCAGAGTTCGCCTGAGACCGTCAGCCGTCCCAGTGGGTGCGAAATCGAGAGGGTCTGGCCAAATTGTCCTCGACGTATTATGCCTTTAGTCTGTTCGGAGAAAATGCCGTTGATGTCGAAGTGGAAACCTGCGAGGTCGTCACTCAGCAGGATCAATGCACTATTGCTGAACGTGCCGATGTCAATTTCCGGCGCGGGACTCGCGTACAGACGGCGAATGTAGCTGAGGCTTACGGTAGGCTTGTGCCCTTCCCCGGGCAATACGACTGCCTGAAATCCGGCGAAGACCTCGCCCGGGCGACTGCCCGAGAGAGCATCGCCGGTAGCTCCCCTTGCTTGAGCAAGTGGCCCCGACAGGGCCAGCAACTGAAGGCGGGATGCAACAGTGAGCTTGGTGACCTGGTTAATGCCAAATAGCGTCGTGAACTCAGGTGAGGTCTCGGCATAGAGTCCGCCGTTCTCAAATTGCAGGTAGCCCACCGGGGTCAATGTTGCGGGAGTTGAAACCGTTGGACGACCGGGATTCGCATCCGGTTTTTCCACGGCAGACGACTGCGCACAAATCCGCCCGGCAAATAACAATGCGGCCGCCCCCACAAAGGCGCAGCGAAGTAGTCTGATCAAAATAGGCTCCAGAAAGAAGGGATATCGACACGCAAAGCATTTCTTTTGCTGTTCCGTTCTGGCCTACGCGCGTGGAGTCAGGAATGGCGAATAAAAAGGCTCGGATAACAGTCGCGCTGCAACTGCCCTTGCCGATGCTGCGGACAAGATCGTGAGTCCTATCAACATCATCTTCAGGCCGTTCACGCTGAATTCCTTTGCTTTAAAATCACGTTGCTGCTCACTCGAGATAACCAAAGTGTCGATCTTTTATTCCCCTGAAAGCGCGCTGCTTGTGTTGGCAAAAGATGATTCGGTTTTAGCGGCATACCGCCCGCGAGAGCGCGGTTTTCATCAGGTATGCTGTAGTCGTCCTGGACTTCTCTCGCAGCGAATAGCAGTCTCCGACGGCGCTGCATTTTGTAGGAGTCGTAGCGACGCGAGGGAATATCGGGAATATTTTGTTCGGTCGTGCGTTCTTAGCAACAGAGAAAATACGCAACGCGGAGGCACGCCCGATGCTGGATGAATGGGATGAGCGCGATGAGGTGGTCGCGGCAGGGTCGATTTGCCCAGTTCCCGACTGCGGTGCATTAGTGATTTGCTACAGGCCACCCGATCGCACGGGACGCGACAATACAAAATCGTGGTGTGAGTTCACGTGTGCGCGCTGCGCAACCGACTTCATCGTCCCTGAAGATGAACTGATTTTTCAGTCCGTGCCGAAGGAATGGCTGTTGGCGAGCGTGCAAGCCGCATAACTGTGTGGTGGATGCGTCAATGCGGGGACGGTCAACCACTACCTAGAAAGAAGCCTGCCTTTCGATCTGATGAGAGAAATGGCTCAATATCGGTCCACCAGCAGTATTACGGAGTGAATCACGAACTGCCTTCCGGGCTCTCGCCAGACGTGACATAACGGTTCCCATCGGGATCGACAATATTTCCGCGATCTCCCGGTAGGACGCATCTTCGACATCACACAGCAAAATGACTTCGCGAAAGATGACCGGTAGCTGCTCGATTGCGCAACGGACTGCATCGTTGCTAAAACGCTCGATCAACAGCGACTCAGGAGTCGCTGCAGTTGCGGGCATGACAGGGAAATCTTCCTCCGGGTCTACCGCAACAGTCATGCGTCGATCGAGTGTCGAGCGGGAACTTAGAAAAGTGTTCCTCAGGATTTGAAACATCCATGCCCGGAAATTGGTGCCCGGCTGAAACGATGCAAAACTGCGCAGAGCCTTCAGATAACTCTCTTGTACGAGATCCTCGGCATCGTTCGAATTCTGCACCAGCCAGCGCGCAAAGTTGTAAAGCGAATCGAACAGGGGCATGGCCAACTCTTCGAATGCTGGCACGGCCCGATCGTCCTGTGAAGATGAAGTCCCGAATCCGACGGTCCCTATTAGTCCAGATCCAATATTCGTCATTTGCCTCCCCCTGATTGATGCGACCGAGTTTCGAACTGCTGGTGCCCGCGTTGCAGCCCACTCTCACGCGCCAGTTTTCCGACGTCAATTAACTGAGCGCTTTTTCCACATATCCAGCTCATCGCCTGTTAAATAGTTTTCGGTTAATGAGTTAGCTCCACATATATCTCGAGTCCGGGAGTCTACGGGCGCGAAGTGCTAGACTTCTTTGCGAAGCCCAGGTGCGGTATGGAACCTCTAACGCCCAACTCCGGCGTGCGATTCGGAACGTATGAGGTTTCTCTCCAGTCGGGCGAAGTGCGAAAAGCGGGTCTAAAAATCAGAGTCCAGCAACAGCCCATGAAGCTGCTGGAGACATTGCTCGAGCGTCCGGGGGAAGTCGTTACCCGGGAGGAATTGCGCAGCCGAGTCTGGCCGAACGAAAGTTTCGGTGATTTCGACCAGGCTCTCAACATCGCCATCGCGAAGCTTCGGAGTGCGTTGGGGGACTCGGCTGAGAATCCGCGATTCATCGAGACTCTTCCAAAACGGGGCTATCGCTTTATTGCGGATGTGTCGGTTGCCGATGCAGACGGCCGTCCCAAAAGGCCGACATCTGGGGTTGAAGATCTGCCTGGGAAAGATCCTGGGCATAAGCTTCACGACGCCGCGTTGGCGGTTGAGCCAAAACGCCGGCTGTGGCCGTTGCGTCGGATCATTGTCGCCTTTGCTCTGGTCCTGAGTTTGCCGATTCTCTCCGTCTGGCTTTTTCGTCCGCGTGGCCGTGCGCCCACAGGCATCCGATCCCTGGCAGTGCTCCCGCTGGACAATCTCTCTGCCGACCCTTCGCAAAATTACTTTGCCGACGGCATGACGGACGAGTTGATCACTGACTTGGCGCAGATCAGCGCTTTGCGCGTGATCTCTCGCACCTCCGTAATGGTATATAAAGGAGCGCGCAAGCCTCTGCCGCAGATCGCTCGTGAGCTTAACGTGGACGCCGTGGTAGAGGGCACCGTGCTCCGTTCCGGCGACCAAGTTCGCATCACGGCGCAGTTGATTGAGGCCTCTAAAGACAAGCACTTATGGTCCCAGAGCTATGAGGGTGAGCTGCGCGATACCTTGGCGCTCCAGAACAGGGTAGCTAGGGCCATTGCAGATCAAATTCGGATCAATTTGACTCCGCAGGAACAAGCTGCGCTGAAAGACGTGAAGGTTGTTAATCCGGAAGCTTACGAATCCTCTCTAAAAGGACGTTACTTCTGGAATAAGCGAACGGCCGATGGTTTGAAGGCCGCCCTGGCATATTTCAAACAGGCAATCGAAGAGGACCCGAAGTATGCCCGAGCTTATTCTGGCTTAGCCGACACGTATGCTTTGATGGGAGACTGGCAATATGCAGTAATCCCTCCCAAGGAGGCATTCCCCAAGGCGAAGGTTGCGGCGCTGAAAGCTCTGGAAGAGGACAGCGCGCTCGGTGAGGCACACAACTCGCTTGCATTCGTCTTGGATGGCTTCGACTGGGATTTTGACTCTGCCGGGAAGGAATTCCAGCGGGCCATTGAACTGAACCCAAGCTATGCAACCGCTCACCATTGGTATGCCTGGCACTTGAGTCTGTTGGGTCGGCATGACGATGCTATTGCGGAAATGAGAAAAGCGGAAAGCCTGGATCCGCTATCCCTTATCATTAACGCTGATTTAGCGGAGATCCTTGTCCTTGCGCACTCTTATGATGAGTCCATACGTCAAAGCCGCAAGACGATCGATATGGATCCCAATTTTGCTCTGGCGCATAACCAACTCGCCCTGGCATACCTTCAAAAACACATGTACGATGAAGCGGTCGCAGAACTACAAAAGGCGGTCCAGCTTTCTGGGGATAGCCCGACATGTGTAGCTAATCTTGCTCGCGCCTATGCCGCGTCCGGCAAAAGGAGCGAAGCGGTGAAGCTGCTAAGCGACCTTAAGAAGCGCTCGATTCCGGGGTATTCGAATGCTTCGGAGATTGCCACAATCTATGCATCTCTCGGAGAAACGGATCAAGCCATGACTTGGCTCGAAAAAGGCTACCATGAGCGATTTAATCCAAGCGTCCTGCTGCGGCCGGGCTTTGATTCTCTCCGTTCCGACTCGCGATTCCAAGACCTTATACGCCGCATTGGCCTACCAAGGTGAAATCTGCGTTTCTTGTGCCGTTACCAAGACTCGCGCTTTGATGGGTTCTACCTACCCTGAGGGTAACGACTTGCTTCCTGCTCGTAAGATCCATCAATCTATTGGACAGGCGGCGCCTGTGTTGGTTTGGATCAGGCGAACGTCATAAACCGAAATGTCTAATGTCACGGATGTTGCCAGGCGCAGGACGCTAGGCGTCTTGGCCAAGTCCTGGGAATTGGCGAAGCACGACAACGGAACCGTGAGCGTCACATCTCCTGTCTTGAGCAGCTTCGTGACAGGTACGGTAGAAATACCGACGCCCATGGAGACATCTCCGGTTGGGGCGGCATTGACCTTTAGTTTCACAGAGAGCATCATGGCGGCATTCGCTTCGCGAGCAATGTCGGTGGTCCCGTCGGCGGCAATCTCAAACCAAGCGTTCTTGTGGCCGGTCCCCACCACATTGACCCCGTTGTCTGTCGGCCGCATCATAATCGCCGCCGAACCATACAAGGTCGTCTTGCTGCCGACGTATGCCATGCGCGCAACATTGTCGTCGCCGATGAACAGCTTGTAGCCGTTCCATACATCGCCTTTCGCGTAATAGACATTCTTCTCACCGTATTTGACGTTGCCGGCGGCTTCGGGAAGTTGCGCTGTTTGTGCCGACTTGGCATAGGTCAGGCCAAAACCGTACGGGAACTGCGGGTCGTAATTCGCATCGCCAATATTGAGCGGCGTCTGGTCGGGACGCTTCGGCCACGAGAAGCTTAGACGACCCTGAAAATCGTATTGCGATGAGCCGTCGGTCTTAGCAAGCAGGACATCGGCCACGCCCTGACCTTCGGAACCGGGCAGCCATGCGGCGACGAAGGCGTCAGAGGCATTGATTCTTTTTTGCCCTTGCGGCAGAAAGTAGCTTTGCTCGTAACCCTATGAGGAAGTTGGTTGCGGGGGGTGGATTTGAATCACCGACCTTTGGGTTATGAGCTAATCAACTTTCGTTGATTCGACGCAACTTATCATCGAAAACGCCTCTTCAGTTGGACCCAAGTTTGGACCCAACAAAATCAGTGATGGTTGTTAGAATTCCTTGGTGGAAATTCTAACAGTCAAGGAAGTTGCATCGATGTTGCGATTGAGTGTTTCGCAGGTCTATGAGTTGACCAAGCCACGCACCAGGAGCGGTGATATACGAGAGCACCCATTACCGTCGGTGAGGATAGGCACGGCTGTTAGATTCATTCGCAAGGATGTCGAAGAGTGGGTTGAGAAGATGGCAAGGAAGTGATGGGGTGGTGCTTTTAACCTGTTATGATCCTCAACGATGTTGGGTGAAGGTATTTCTCTCCGTCTGGCAACCTCAGATGATCTTGAACGGATGGTTGAAATCGAAAACGAGTGCTTCACGGAACTGCGCCGTTTCGACCGCAAGTACCTTGAAACCTGTTTAACATCCAAGTTATTTATAGTCGCGGAGATTGAGGGGGCTGTGGTTGGTTTTGCGGTATGCCGCGCAGACCCGAGCGAAGCCTATCTTTTGACTCTCGATGTTCACCCAGACTTCCGGCTGCTTGGTGTAGCTAAGACCTTAATGGCCGCAACAGAAGGCACATTAACTACAACACATGTGGGTAGGGTATCTCTGCATGTAGAGGTAAATAACAGTGAAGCAATCACATTTTATAAGAAGGCCGGGTACAACATTGTAAATCATGTTGTGCGCTTCTACCGTGACGGGGCTGATGCTTTTGAGATGTCCAAACCTCTTAGCTGAGCAGCATCACGATCTAGACATTCCTGCAACTCTACTGCACAACGAGTACCATGTTTGGTTTTGACCATCGCAGCACAATCCCTAACAATCGAACGCACGAACTCACCCAACTCGTAAGGTGTGAAGGTGGTTGGGTTGCGGGGGTTCACTTTGCTTTGGATGTAATTCTGCATGATGTTATTCTCCGTTTGATGACGCACCCT
>Ga0185299_10000444_pt1 | contig 112584 bp, 111 predicted proteins | sample PaiPotPPA55metaG_FD_128002 | JGI IMG/M metagenome (GOLD analysis project Ga0185299, IMG submission 128002) | Iron sulfur acid spring bacterial and archeal communities from Banff, Canada, to study Microbial Dark Matter (Phase II) - Paint Pots PPA... ... | reverse complement strand
TTGCCGAGCCAGCGACAGAGGCAACCTTTTCACCGGCCGTACTCTTATTTCATCAACTCCGCTCTTGCATGCTCGCCGTGAGTCTCTCGCCAGAAACTCTCATATTTACCACGGGCTGCTAGGGCCGACGGCTCAGTGCGTCATCGCGTAAACCACATAGTTGACGCCGATCCGAATTGCCAGGTTGGCGAAGTTCTCCGGATAGCCCGGATCGTCGGCAAACTCCCAGGCGTCGCCGACGTCCGAGTTATAGGAGATCGCGACCATGATCCGGCCTTTGTCGTCGTATATTCCGCGCCAGTGCGCACCCACTCCCCCGTTGGAACAGGCTTTGCAACCTGCGCCCAAATGCTCGGCGCCGGGAATTTGGAAACGATCGTTCAGATCGAAGACAGTGTGGAAGATCGCATCGTTATCCGGGATGTCCACGATGGGCCGGTCGGGAAAGACATAGCGAATACGCTTCTCGAACATTTGCCACTCGTTGTTCCCGTGGAAATCGTCAGCCATGAAAAATCCACCGCGCAGCAGGTAGTCGCGTAGTACTTTGGCTTCGGACTGGGTCAAGCCCCATTCGCCCACTTGGACCGCATAGAGCCAGGGCCAATTGTAAACGTCGTCGCCATCTTCGACATTAATAGGTTGCTCGACCGATCGAACTTGAATGCGGCTGAGACGCCGGAGAGCCAGAGAGAAGTGGCGGTCGGCACGGGGATAATCCTGCGTCCACAGTGACAGTCCCAGACGGAAGTCTCCATCGAAGCGGCCGCGGTAGCCGTCATTGGGTCCGCCGGGGAACATCAGACGCGCGAAGGCCCACTCGCCTTTTTGCTGCCAGTCGGTAGGTAGCTCGAAGGCCCGGTATTCCACGCCTTGCAGTTGATAGAACGGCCGCTGGAACGCGTACAACGCGCACAGGAAGGTCAGCGCGCATCCGACTCCGCACAGGGTCTGCCGGCCAGTCATTCGTCCACCTACTTCCCGAGAATATCATCTGGGCAGCCGGGTAAAAGAAAGACGCGCCATCATCGCCCGCGGTTTCCCGGTTGCCCGCCCTGTCCCATGACTCCACCTGTTAAGCCGCACCCTGTAAACTTAGACTTAATGTCCGATCATAAGCTTCAACTGGTGCCGCTCGGGGGACTCGGCGAGTTCGGCATGAACTCGATGGCCATCCGCTACGGCGACGACATCATCGTAGTGGACGCCGGCATGATGTTCCCGGACGCGGAACTGCTGGGCGTGGACATCGTCACTCCAGATTTCGCGTATCTGCACAAAAATCGCGAGCATTTTCGCGCGCTGATATTGACGCATGGCCACGAAGATCACATCGGAGCGGTGCCGTTTCTACTTAGCGATTTGAATGTGCCGGTGTATGGAACGGCGTTCACGCTGGCGCTAGTGGAACGACGGCTGGAGGAACACGAGTCGGTCGAGAATGTTCAGTTCAACAAGGTGAAGCCCGGCGAAAAAGTGCAAATAGGGCCGTTCGTGATCGAATTCATCCATGTCACCCATTCGATTGTGAGCGCGATGGCACTAGCCATTACAACGCCGCTGGGCGTAATCATCCACACCGGCGACTTCAAGGTGGATCCCACGCCCACCGACAACGAGCTCTTCGACCTTCACACTCTGGCTGAATACGGTAAGCGCGGCGTTCTGCTGCTGATGTCGGATTCCACGAACGTCGATCGCCCCGGCTACACGGAGAGCGAAAGAGCGGTGCGGCCTCGCATGGAGGAAATCTTTTATCGCGCCGAGCGGCGGCTGGTGATCTCGTGCTTCAGCTCCTCGATACACCGGCTGCAACTGATCATCGAGCTGGCCGGCGAGTACGGACGCAAGGTGGCCTTCCTCGGACGAAGCATGAACAATGTCACCGAGATCGCGCACACGTTGGGTTTGCTGGAGCTTCCCGATGGCATCCTGCTGCGGCCACAGGATATCGCGCAGACCGATCCGGCCAAATTAGTGGTGGTGGCGTCGGGCACCCAGGGCGAGCCAATGTCTGCGCTGTCGCGCATCGCCGTGGATAATCACAAGAACATCTCGGTGGAGCGCGGGGACACGGTGGTACTGAGCGCTCGCATCATTCCCGGCAATGAGAAAGGCATTTACCGGATGATCAACCACTTCGCTAAACGCGGCGCTGACGTGATTTACGGCTCCATGAATCCGCCCGTGCATGTTTCCGGACATGGCAGCGCCGAAGAGCTGAAGCTGGTATTGAACCTGGTGCGGCCTCGCTACTTCCTTCCGGTTCACGGCGAATACCGGCAGCTTGCCAAGCACGCGTCGCTCGCCCAGCATCTGAGGGGCGCTGGTCTGGAAGAGACGTTCGTGATGGAGACCGGCGAGACATTGGAGATAGATCGTCATGGGGCGCGCAGAGGCGAAAAGGTCGCCGTGGGCCGGGTATGCATTGACTCCGGCACCGTCGACGAAGTGGTGGAGGATATTGTTATTCGCGACCGCCGTCATTTATCCGAAGATGGTTTCGTGCTGCCAATCATCGCTATCAACAAGCATTCCGGCAAGAACGAGACGCTGCCTGAGATCGTCAGCCGCGGATTTATGTCGTTTGAAGACGGCTCGGATCTTCTGCAACAAGCGCGGCAAGTGGTGGCGCGGACGCTTGAATCGTCGAGCGAAGAAGAGCGCACTGATTGGGGCGTTATGCAGGAAAAAATCCGCGGGGACTTGAAGCGTTTTCTCAATAAGCAGACCTCTCGTCGGCCGCTGATCATGCCGGTGATTCTCGAAGTCTGAATGGATTCGTATTTAGTCGACGCCTCGGGCTTTCGTGGGAAGGCCGAAAAGGTGTTGGTTCCGGCCGATGAGGCGGAGTTGATTAGAATTCTTGCCGGCGCCGCCAGCGACTCGATTCCTGTGACCATTTCCGGCGGGAGAACCGGGCTGACGGGCGGGAGTGTCGCGCAAGGTGGCTGGGTGGTCTCACTCGAAAAATTTCAGCGGCTGGAAATCGAAAAGGGCCGCGCGATAGTTGGGGCGGGAGTTTCGCTTGAAGCTGTGCAGACGGCAGCGCGTGCGACCCGGCAGTTCTACGCACCCGATCCTACCGAGCGTACGGCCAGCATCGGCGGCAACATCGCGACCAATGCTAGCGGCTCGCGCAGTTTCCGTTATGGAAGCACGCGCCGGCACGTACTGAGGTTGCGAGTGATTCTGGCGGATGGCCGCATCCTTCAGGTGGCGCGCGGCGATAAAGTAGACTTTCCGGTTCCCGAGATCCCGCTACCGAATACGACCAAGAACACGGCCGGCTACGCGCTGGCTCCCGACATGGATTGGATCGACCTTTTTACCGGGAGCGAAGGAACGCTCGGTCTTGTGACCGAAGCGCAACTACAACTGCTTCCCGAGCCGGCGGACATACTTGCGGGTGTGGTGTTTTTTGCGGGCGATAACGCTGCGCTCGCGGTGGTCGACGCCTGGCGTAGCATGGCCGGCCTGCGTATGATCGAATACTTCGACGGCAACTCGCTAATGCTTTTGCGTGAGCGCTACTCCGAGGTCCCCCCGGATGCCGGGGCAGCGCTGTTGATCGAACAGGAAAGCGGCGATGTCGATTTCTGGGCCGAGAATGTGCCCGAAGACAGTTGGTTCGCCGCCAGCGATCAGGATCGCGAACGCTTCCGGCGCTTTCGTCACGCGTTGCCCGAGATCGTCAACGACACGGTGCGGCGACGCGGCTATCTAAAAGTCAATTCCGATTATGCCGTGCCGCTGGATCGCAACCTCGAAATGTTGGCGCATTACCATCTCTGTTTGCAGAAGCTTTCGCTCGATTACGTCATCTTTGGCCACATCGGCGACGCTCATGTGCATGTCAACATCCTGCCGAAGTCCGAAACTGAATTCAAAGCCGGCCAGGACCTTATGCTGGAATTCGCGCGTCACGCAGTCGATCTGGGCGGAACGGTCTCGGCCGAACACGGCTTGGGTAAGCGCAAGGCGCCCCTTTTGGCGCTCCAGTACACGCCAGATCAAATTGAGTCCATGAAGGAAGTCAAACGCCGTCTCGATCCAAATTGGCTCCTCAACCGGGGAAACATCTTTCCGTAACGCCGCGACCCTGCCGAACGGCACGCCTCAGCGGTAGAATGCGGAGTGAGCATGACGGGACTCTTTGCCTGGCTGCAAGCTGGATCTGCACCTCAGCAGGATGCGTTGGCGCGACTTTTGCATCAGCCGGAGATCACGCCCTGGATGATTGCGACCGCTATAGGCATCGCTTTCGTTTTGGGCGCTGCTCACGCGCTGACCCCGGGGCACGGTAAAACGATTGTGGCTGCCTACCTGGTGGGATCGCGCGGGACGCTCAAGCACGCCGCCTTCTTGGGCGCCATGGTCACCTTCACGCACACTGTGAGCGTGTTTCTGCTCGGGATGGCGACGCTGTTCCTCTTTCAATACGTGGTTCCCGAGAACATCACTCGCGTTCTAGGCGCTATCTCGGGTATATCGATTGTTGCGATCGGCGCCTGGATGCTGTATAAACGTCTGCGTCGAACCAGCCACGCGCACTCCCACGATCATCATCATCACGACCATCATCATCACGGCCATGCGCACGATCATGATCATCCCCACGATCATGACCATCCGCACGATCACCCGCATCATGATCACGTTCACACGCACACGCATGCGCCGCATGGCCATTCGCATATGCCGGACGAAGTGTCCTGGTCCGGACTGGCCGCTTTGGGCGCGAGCGGTGGCTTGGTGCCCTGTGAGTCAGCGCTGGTCTTATTGTTGAGCGCGATCGCGTTACGCCGCGTTGGCCTCGGCTTGGTGCTACTTGTCTCATTCAGCCTCGGTCTCGCGATTGTGCTGATGGGAATCGGCGTGCTCGTAATCTACGCAAAGAACCTGCTGCCGGAAAGTAAGAGGAGTGGGGGAAGTCCGTTCTTTCGCTGGATGCCTATCGCTTCGGCCGCAGTAGTTTTGATTCTCGGACTGTTGATGACGGGCGTTTCGCTGGGATGGATCCAACCCAAATGGATCGCGGGTTAGGTAACCTTGCTGACGCACACAGTTTTCACTGCGTAACCATCTCATTCTAACGTTCGGCCGCAGCGGAAGCAAGTGCCCTAGGACTGAATAATTTGCTATGTAACCCGGTTCACGGCGAAGGTGACACCCATTTCTTTGGGCCCCGGAACGACTGCATTATCAAAAGGTTGTGAAGCCACTCTAAACAAACCACCCTTTATTACCAACGGTACTCCATTTGCTATTACCTTTTGCTTGAACCAAGCTCACCGAGCCGAGCTCTAAGATTCATTTAACAAGGACCGCGTCCTGATGTCTTTACCCGTTTCGTCGCAGCACGCTGCTTGGCAGGATCGCTTCGCGGCGCTGCGAAATGTTCCTCCGGTATTAAAACTCGTTTGGGATGCGGCCCCGCGCGTAGTTGCCGGTGGACTCGCCTTGCGTGTCGCGAGCGCGCTAATCCCCCTGGCCGTGCTCGCAGTCTCGAAATGGATTATCAATATTGTCGTTGCGCAAGTAAAGCATCCCGGTCCGCTGCCCCACGAGATATGGATTCTGCTGGCCGTCGAATTCCTGCTGGCCGCCCTCAACAACCTTCTCGGCCGCGCCATCGACTACACCGATGCCCGCCTGGCGGACGAGTTTACGCGCGAGGTCAGTCTCCGAGTGATGAATCATGCCGCGGCGCTCGACCTTGCATCCTTCGAAGACCCCGCGTTTCACGATAAGCTGGAGCGCGCCCGCCTTCAGGCCACCGATCGGATCGGAATGCTCAATTCTATGGGCCGGCTGGTGCTCCAGACCATCACGCTGATATCGCTGTCCATCGGAGTGATTGTCTACTCACCGTGGCTGTTCGCTCTGCTGGTTCTTTGTGTTGTGCCTGCTTTCGCCGGCGAGAGCCACTTCGCTTTTGTAGGCTACTCTCTGGCTCACAGTCTGACACCCATCCGCCGCGAGCTGGACTACTTGCGAATCCTCGGCAGCAGTAAGGAGAGCGCCAAGGAAGTGAAGATGTTCGCGCTCGGAGGTTATCTTCACGATCGCTATGCGGTTCTCACCGACGGAATCATTCAAAAGAACCGGCACTTGACGCGACGCCGGTTGTGGTGGGGCTCCGCCCTGGCGATTGTCGGGTCGGTTGGCTACTACGGCAGTTACGCGTACTTGGTGTGGCAAGCACTGCTGGGCAAGATCGATCTAGGGACACTGACCTTCCTTACCGGCGCTATCGCGGGGGCAGCCACCCAATTGCAGGGTGTTTTCTCGCTGTTTTCGAGTATCTCGGATCAGGCGCTGTTCTTGTCCGATTTGGTGACGTTTCTTTCGGTTCAGCCAGGCATCCGCTCGAAGCCCAATGCGGTCCTAGCCCCGCGTCAAATCCGCGATGGATTCGAGTTTCGCGATGTCTGCTTCCACTATCCGGGGTCCGATCGCCTGGTGCTTAAGAACCTGAATTTCCGCATGTCGCCGGGCGAACATATTGCGCTAGTCGGTGAGAATGGACAAGGCAAGACGACGCTGGTGAAGCTGCTTGCCCGCCTGTACGACCCAACCGGGGGTGTGATTCTGCTGGATGGCGTCGACCTGCGCGATTACAGCGTGGAGGCGCTCCACAAAGAGATCGGGGTCATTTTCCAGGATTTTGTGCGTTACGATCTGACCGCGCGACTGAACATCGGAGTAGGACGGATCACGCAAGCTACCCATGATGACGCTCTTTGGAATGCCGCCCGCAAGAGCCGGGCCGATCGCCTGCTAGCGCGTTTTCCGGGTGGCCTCGATCAGATGCTGGGACGCCGCTTCGAAGGTGGCGTGGATTTGTCAGGCGGCGAGTGGCAGAAGTTTGCATTGGCGCGCGCGTATTTGCGCAACGCTCAGGTCTTGATTCTGGACGAGCCGACCGCTGCGCTGGATGCGGTCGCTGAATCCGAAGTGTTTGCCCGATTTGCCGATCTGGCCCGAGGCAAGATGGCGATTCTGATTTCGCACCGCTTTTCCACCGTGCGTAAGTCACATCGCATCGTGGTGCTGGAAGACGGTCAGATTCGCGAACAGGGCACGCACGACGAACTAGTGGCAACGGGCGGGGAATACGCCAAGCTTTTTGAACTTCAGGCGGCGAACTACAAATGAGCAGTCCAAGCATCGCGATCGAGTCGAATCCGGGCGTGACATTTCCGCCGCTCACCGGTCCGCGGAGCGTCCGGGCGCTCCTCAACGAATGCATGCGGCAACTGCGTACGCGCGTTCACGGTTTGCATACTGGAAAAGGAGAACGCTCCGCGGTGGACGTGTGGGTTTTGGACAACCACGCGTTCGTACAGTTTCAGATCCGGGAGATAGGCCGCTCTTTACCGCCCTCCTACTTGCGCAAGCTCTCAAAACTGGAAGAAGGACCGTTCTCCGGCGAATTGCGTATCCACAGGCTCGCGGCCGATCTGGTGGGCGGTTCAACCGGCACAATCGATTCACTAACGATTGGGACTTTCGCCCAGGCCCTACAGGCTGAAACATCTCTTCGCTTCGCCGAGCTATGGGCGTTTGGATCGATGGTGAAGCTGGCAATCATCCAGCGTTTGTGTGGGGCGCTCGATCAGGAAGTGGTGGTGTCGGCGGCGATCTCCAGTCTGAGGGCTTTGGAGAACGTCTCCTGGCGCGATTTCGTGGAGTCTGTCTCTGCCGCGGAGAAAGTGTTGCGCCAGGATCCAGCCAGAGTTTACCGTCGCATGGATTTTGCGACGCGCGACCGCTACCGTCACGAGATAGAGATCCTGGCGGGGGAGGCAGGCCGCTCCGAGGATCAGGTGGCCGAGGCCGCACGGGAGTGTGCCGAAGAAGCGCAGCTGGGGAACGATCCCGACACGCGCAGAGCACACGTCGGTTACTATCTGATCGGACCTGGTTTGCGGGACTTCCGGCGCCGAATTGGATGCAGGCGATCCTGGACGTTACGATCGATGATCGAGCGCTGGCCGAGCGTTTCCTACGGTGGAAGCGTCGCTCTATTGACGGCGCTGATCGTATTCGGGCTCGAGCGGCTGGCCGGACCTCTGGCTCTCTGGATGCTGGTGCTGCTCCTAGTGCCGGCTAGTCAAGCGGCGATCGAGTTAGTCAACACGTTGGTGAGCCGTCTATTGCCGCCGCGAGAATTGCCGAGCATGGATTTTTCGGATGGGGTACCGGACAACTGCCAGACCATGGTGGTGGTCCCGACGTTAATCTACTCGGCAAAGAACGTAGCCAAACTTATCGAGGATCTGGAGATCCGTTATCTTGCCAACCGCGCGCCTAATCTGTCCTACGCCTTGCTCACCGACTTCACCGATGCGGACGCTCGCGAGACCGAGAGTGACTCAGTACTCGGATCGTGCGTGGATGGAATCCGGCGCCTGAATGCCCAGTACGGGTCGGGCCAGACCGGCCCGTTCTATCTTTTCCATCGCGCCCGTGCCTGGAACCCGTCCGAGGGCAAGTGGATGGGATACGAGCGGAAACGCGGGAAGCTGAACGACCTCAATCAGTACCTGCTTGGCGGCGGAAACCGTTTCGACACAGTGACTGGTGACGTGACGCGCGTGCGAGGCGTTCGCTTCATCATTACCCTGGATACGGACACGCAGCTTCCCCGCGACTCGGCGGCGAAAATGATCGGGGCGGCGGCGCATCCGCTGAACCATCCAATAATCGATCCGAAGACCAAAACCGTGCGCGAAGGTTATGGATTGCTACGGCCGGGTGTGTCGGTGAGCATAGAATCGGCGGGACGCTCCCGCCTGGCGCAAATCTTCAGCGGGCAGACCGGGTTCGATCCTTACGCGACCTCTATTTCGGACGTCTACCAGGATCTCCATGGGCAAGCCAGCTTCACCGGCAAAGGAATTTACGACCTGCGTGCTTTCGAAGCTGCGGTAGGGGAGCGGTTCCCGGAAAACAGCATCCTCAGTCACGATTTGATCGAGGGAGAGCATGTGCGCACCGGCCTGCTAGCCAGTGCGGAGTTGATCGAAGATTACCCTGCTTCGTATCAAGCCTTCTCAAAACGCAAACACCGCTGGGTACGCGGTGATTGGCAGCTTCTGCCTTGGCTGTTCCGGCGCGCGCCTGCCCCGGAAGGCCGAATCGCGAATCCACTCTCGGCATTATCCCGCTGGAAGCTGTTCGACAACTTGCGGCGCAGCTTGTTTGAGATTTCCGTAGTCTGTCTCCTCGTAGCGGGCTGGCTTTTGTTGGCCCATCCGGTCATTTGGACCCTGGCGATGGTTGCACTGCTGCAATTGCCCGCATATATTGACATCTTCGTTTCGGCCCTTCAGACACCCGAGCGGCGATTCTGGTCGGCTTTCGCCCGCAATCTGGGAGCGCGATTCCTGGCCAGCCACGGCAATACCGTAACCAATCTGATCTTCATTCCGCACCAGGCTTTCGTTATGGGCGACGCGATCATTCGCACTGTGATCCGCCGGTTCATCACCAAACGTCATCTCCTCGAGTGGGAGACTATGGCGCAGTCGGAAGTTTCCTCGGGCGTGAAGATTGGCATGGTGGAACAATATCTCTATCTTTCGTCGGCGATCTGGATTCTGTTCCTGTTCTCACTGCCACAGGTTCACATCGTGATCGCACTGGTATGCGCGCTTTGGATCGTGGCGCCCATGATGGTGGCCTGGCTGAATGAACCGCTGCCCGCTCCGGCTGCACTCGCGGGACACGACCGCGCGTTCCTGCGCGACGTCGCGCTGCGCACCTGGAGATTCTTCGCCGATAATTCGCGCCCCGATACCCACTACCTGGTTCCAGATAATACGCAGGATGATCCGCCCCTCAAGACGGACCGGATCTCGCCGACCAACCTGGGGTTGCTGCTGACGGGGCATTTGGCGGCGCATGACTTCGGATATGTGACGACTGGAGAGCTTTCGCTAGGGCTCCGCAGGATCTTCGACAGCATGGAAGAGATGCCGCGCTATCGTGGGCACTTTTTGAACTGGTACGACACACCGTCGCTGCTGCCGCCGGCCCCGCATTACGTATCCTCGGTGGACAGCGGTAATCTTGCGGCTTCGCTGACGGCCCTCCGCCAAGGCTGCCACTCGTTGCTAAAGCAGCCCATCGTGGGAGTGGAACTGCTGGAGGGCTTGCGTGACCATGCGTTTCGAATTCGCGATGAGCTCCCCTATAACGCGCGAACTATCTCCGTGATGCGCCAGTTGGCCAGCCTGCTTCGCCACCTGGATTGCGAGCCTGCCGATCTTTTCTATTGGGAATCGGTTCTAACCGAGACTCGCGATAGCGTGCAGCGTATCGGGGAAATGCTACTCCCCACGCACGTGCGGCTCGATAATCAAGGCGACCATGACAAATCGGAAGAACTCCGGTATTGGGAGCGTCTGCTTTCGGAGCGCATCGGCGCCGCAATCGCGGAGTTGTATCGCTTGGCGCCCTGGCTGCAGCCGCAGCTGGAACCCGAGCTCCGCGTAAACTTGCGCGATCCAAGTCTGGCCCCGCTATTTAAGGAACTCAGCGCGGTACCGACCCTGTCGGAGATGAACGCCACGTACGAGCGTATTCGTGACCGGTTGATCGAGCGTCTGGGAAGCCCTCAGCCACTCTACCCCGCGTTGCGGGCCGCTTTGGAAGAGCTGTTCCATCGACTGCTGGATGCCACCTCGTACGCGTCCGGCCTGGTTCAGCGAATCGAAGGCGTTGCTCGGGATGCTTCGCGCTTCTTCGAAGAAATGGATTTTCGTTTTCTATTTGATCCCCGCCGCAAGCTTCTGCGAATTGGTTATGACATCGACAATGCCAGGCCGGATGAGGCCTGCTACGATCTGCTGGCATCCGAAGCGCGAACTGCGGTCTTCCTGGCGATCGCGAAGGGCGAAATTCCCCGCGACACATGGTTCCGGCTGGGACGAAAGCTTACCGGCTATTGCAACCGCAGGTCGTTGATTTCCTGGAGCGGCACCATGTTCGAATACCTGATGCCGATCATCCACATGCGCAACTACAGCAACACTCTGTTGGAGCATGGCATGCGAGGCGCGGTCGAGATCCAGCAGGCCTATGCGCAGGAGCGGAAAGTGCCGTGGGGAATTTCCGAGTCAGCGCACTCCGCTCGGGACAGCCGCATGCAGTATCAGTACCGTGCCTTTGGTGTTCCGGCATTGAGCGCCCGATCGGATCGCACCGGCCACCTGGTTGTGGCGCCGTATGCAAGCATGCTCTCCCTAATGATCGACCCTTCGAAGAGTACTGCCAATCTGCGCTCCCTGGCTGGACAAGGGTGTTTAGCACGTCACGGCTTTTTCGAAGCAATCGATTACTCGGTGCACGGTCTCCAGGCGCCCGAATTCATTCGCTGCTTCATGGCTCATCACCAGGGCATGGGACTGGCCGCCATCGACAATGCACTGCTCGGTAATCGTATGCAGGAGCGATTCCATCAGGATCCTCTCATTCAAGCCACCGAGTTTCTTCTCCAAGAGCGCATGCCGACTCTGATCGAAGTCTTTCCCGAATCCGACCAAGCCGCTGCTTAAATGAGTGCTTTCGATTTCTGATCAGGAATTTGACTTCTTGATCGGCCGCTTGGCGCCGGATCCCTTGGCCTTGCGGGCAGGCTTCTTGAATAAGGGGGCGGGTGTTTCTGATGGCGGTAGACTGAATCCCGCCAGATCCATCGCATGCGGGACTGCCTCGTTGCTCATGAACCAGCGCCATATGTCGCCGCTCAGCAGATTCTCCGCGCTGAGAACGGTGATGCCCAGGTCTATGCCGACCACGTCGGTGTCGAACCACTTCAGCTCAGGGTTGTAAGCGTCCACGAATCCATAGCGGCCATATAACCGATCCTGAAACTGCTCGCGCATTGTTCGCAGTGTCGGTATGGAAATGTCGGGTGTGAACATTAGCGATCCACCCGCGGCGCACGGCGCGATCGTTCCATCCACCGGTTCGAAAGCTTTGATCTCGCCGTAGATCCTGTATCCCTTCGGGCCGTCGGACGCTGTGATACCCCAGATCTCGGGTCCGAAACTCAGAGCCATGTTCTGGTGGAGGTTGGAACAGTACAGCCGATTGGCTCTGGTGGCGTTCACGGAGTTCTGAAAAAAGTCAAGAAAACCGCGGTCGCGACGCGTCCGGAAGTCTACCCAGGCGTGCGAATACTGATGTGTGAACAGCGGCCCCCCGCTTATAAATTCATAGGGGCCATAGGTGTACAGAGGTCTCTGCCAGGCGTACCAGGATTGCTCGGAAATCGGATGTGTGGACGACCCGATCGCGAGCATATACAAAAGTGACGACTCGCTGTAGGTCCCCCACTTATATTTTAGAAAGCCTTTTCCGCGTTTCCACCCATGCGACAGGATGTAGGGATCGCCGTCCAGCATCCACTGGAAATCGACGCGATCATAGATCTCCTGGGCCAGCCTCGGAATGTCCGGATCTTTGGAAAAAACCTGAGCTGCCGTCAGCGCGCCGCCCAGAAAGAAAGAAGTGTCCACCGAAGACACTTCGCTATCCCATTGGCGCTCTCCATTCGACACATCCATCCAGTGATAGAACCAGCCGTGCTCATGAAAAGCTCGCGTGGCGAAGAACTGCAGCGTGGTTCGAATGCGCTGCGCCGCTTCGTCGCGCGGAATCCAGCCGCGCTGGGCTCCAATGCAGATCGCCGTCAGTCCAAATCCTGTCGCGGCCAGACTCGCGATATTGCGGCTGGGACCCTTGGCGCGGCCCCCTGCCACATCGGCGCGATCCAGCACCAAACCGGTGGCGGGATCAGTCTGCTCCCAAAAATAGAGAACACCGCGGTGTTCCACATCCTCCAGGAACGCCCGGTCTTGAATCGAAATAACCGACGGCGACGGAGCGGCTTCCGAGGGTAAGCTCACCGACAGCACTGTTAGCACGGCGGCCAGCAATACCACGCCGGAACAAATGGCGATCCGTGTCATCGCGCCGCTACCTCCACCACAGCCAGACCATGAGCCGGTAAAACAAAGGACGGCGCGTCAAGTTGCTGGGTTGCAGATGCGGCCTGTCGCAATTTTTCGTATTGTTGCGTGGTCGGAAATGCCGGACTACCCATCGCCTTCCACGCCGCTAACGCTGAGCCGTGCTTCGGATCCACGATCTGGACGTGATAGTGAGGTGTTCCGGTCCAGCCATTGACGGTGATATGCACTTGTTTCGAAGTCCCGCTCTCGCCGGGCGGCGCGTAATTCCACACTGCAGCCACCAGCGTTCCATCGGCGCGTTTGGTAACCAGAGCTTCTTCGAGATTTGTCTGCAAACGCCGGTCTCCTAACCGATGCAACATCGCGAATGCCTCAAATGCGGCCTTAGGCACACCGCGCTCCGCAAACAAGCCGTATCCCCCATAGAACGGCTTCTTCACCACACCTTGCTCTTCGAAAACGTCGGAGAAGGACCAGTATGACATTGTTGTGGTCAAGCCGTCGCTCTCCCGGATCGTGTTGGCCAGCCACGGACCCATGAAGGCTGAATCTGTCACCTCAACCTCGTTCTTGTAGCTGGCGTTGTACTCACTCCAATGGATCGGAAGATCCGGACGGGCCGAGTGCTTTACCTCGTCATAGACCTTCCGCACCGCGCGTGCGACCATCTCCGAACGGGGGATGTTCTCATGAGTCCCAAACACATCCTCGGAGCTGTCATTGGCATATACATGCGTAGAAACGAAATCAAGCGGGATGCCCCCTCGCACGCAGTGATCGGTCATGGCGCTGATCCAGGCCGCTTGAGCAGTCGCCGGCCCACCGACTCTTAAGCTCGATCCGGCTCGCTTGATCGCGCGGGCTGCATGATCATACAACTCGAAATAGGTGGCCTGCTTAGGCTGACCAGTCCAAAAATCGATATTTGGCTCGTTCCATACCTCGAAGTACCACTGTGCCACCTCATCGATGCCGTAGCGATCCACCAGGTGCCGCGCGAAGTTGTAGACCAGTTCTTCCCACTTCCCATAGTCTTTAGGCGGCGAAGGCAGCGGCTTATACCAGAATGGATGCGACTCCATCGAAGCGGCCAGCTTGCGTGGCATGAAGCTCATTTCGACCCAGGGGCGTACTCCGTTTTCCAGCAGCCCATCGTAAATCTGATCTACGTACGACCAGTTGTACATGGGCTGCCCACTACTGTCTTCGTCATAGACGCCCACTTCATCGTGAAAGATGGCGTGGAAACGAACATATTGGATTGCCGTCGCGGCCCTCATCGCCCGTAGGTCCCGCCGGTAGCTCTCCCGCAAAGAAAGAATCGCGCGTCCGGATCCAAAAACCTGCTCCCAGAAGTGTGGAAAAGGCCGCCCAGTCTCCTTTGCGTTCACCACTATTTCTTCAGTTGCAGACTGGCCAAACAGCAGCGCCGCCAGTACGCTGCAACATCCCATCCCCCGCAAGTATGTTGGTATCCTCACACGTAGGCTAACCGCAAGGTGCAATTCCACAGCCAGTCTATCGGCAGCTTCGAAGTTATAGAGGCAGAGTAAATCGAGGGCTTGTCACCGTTACAAGCCTGGGGAAAACTTTCAGTGCAGTACCACCTTTATATATCTGGGGTTCCCGCTCGACCAGGGATCGTAACTTTGTGTAAAGGCGATGCGTTCCGAAATCGAGGGATGGGTGAACAGCCAGAATTCAATAAAGGGATGGGGGTTGGGCTCGTCCAGATCCACTTCTCCAAGTACTTGGAAGGCGTGCGTCGTCACCTGTTTCGAATCCGGCACGATTCCGTGGATTACCTCCAGGCCATAGACGTCGGCCTGATGTTCCTGCCAGCGGCTGTAGCCATTGATTATAGGTTCGGAAAGAAAGCTCAGCACCGCGACGATCAGCAACATTACCGGCAGCGACGCCCAATCGGCCTGATCCCGGATGCGCCAGCGGCCGCCCCAGTGACCGAGTAGCCAACCTAGAGCGCGGTATCCGATGAATAACAGAATCAGAGCGAACACCGACGCCAGAATCAGCGAATTCCGGACGTGCCCCAGCACATAATGTCCCATTTCGTGACCGAACACAGAAAGAGTCTCGGGTGTGGTTAGCTTTGCCATGGTCGTGTCCCAGACCACCACTCTCTTGGAAGCGCCCAGTCCCGTTACATATGCATTCAGCGAATTCAATTTTTCGCTGGCCTTCATTTCGAACATGCGATCCGCGGGAATGACCAGCCCTCCGCGAATCACCACTTTTTCTAGATCGCCCAGAAGGGCGGCATGCTCTTTGGCCAGAGGCTGAAATTCAAAGAACAGCGGCTCAATGACGAAGGGCTCCAGGAACATGATTGCGAACAGGATAGGTAGCGACGCCAGCCAGAAATAGAACCACCAGCCTCGTGGGCTTCGCCGCATCACGCCGTAAAGAATGAACACCAGGATAATCGCAAGCCCGAATTCGAGGAGCTCCCCCTTAGTCCAGTCCCAAAACCAGGACAGCCAGCTTTGTACCGATTGGCCGTAGACGCGCTCCAGATGCTGTCCGTCGATTCCCAGAGGAAGGCTGAAGACGTCTATCGTTAACGCGAGCAGCGGAACGAAGATGGTTGCTTGCACGAAGCGGCGTTGCGAACGAGCTTCCGCCCAATCCCGGAATTTCGCGGCCAAGCCGCACTGCAACACTACCAGGAGTACCGCAATACCGTAAATCTCCCCGCCGAAGTGCAGCCCATAGCCCGCGTGCGAGTATTCGATGGCTTGCTTCAATTTGTCAGGCGGAAGAGAGTATTCGTGCGTTTGTTCCTTTGGGGCGGGAGCAGCAGTTGACTGCGCATGAAGGTGAACGATCAGTAGGCCTAATAATAATGCCGTGGAAGCTAGGAATCGCGAAAGACGCATTGGGCCGCGTCTTTATTGTTAAACAAAAGAAACCCGGAGCGGCAGGTTTCAGTCTGCTACCCCGGGCTTCAAGACAAACACAATTGTGCCGTAGCTATTATTGCTTTGCGACGGGCTTGCTGGACGTTGCGCTGGTCGATGCGGCCGGCGCAGTCTTGTTCTTCTTGTGATGCTTCTTTACCTTGGTGGTTGCGGTAGCAGGCTGAGATGGACTGGTCTGAGCTTTGCTCGACGTGGCCGGTGCTTGGCCGGCGAACATGACAGCGGCCCCTAGCAAGGAAGCAAGTACGAATTTATTCATGGTATTTCTCCTTTTGCGAGGGTCCTTATCTTTTCCACCCTCACAATCCCATCTTGAGGCTTAGAGGCAAAATCAACGATAGCCTGCGAGCCGGTATCTTTGCGACTAAAAATTGGGGGGGACGGGTCGTCCATCTTAATGAATTAAAATTTACCCATTTGCGGGCGCCGACAATAGCCTCGCCGGGGGATTCTAACGCCCCGGCATTTAAGCGATGCTGGAACTAACGTGAACCCTGACCCCGTCACATACAAGAAGCTTCAACGCGTGCTGGTGCTGGGCTTCTCAGCAGTGATCGTATTGCTGGTAGCCGCCGCGTTCGTGGGAGTCAACAGCGCTCAACTGATTAAAGAAAGTACAGCCGAGTTAGTGCGGAGTGAGTTGGTGACCACTCGCCTGATCGAGGAATTGCAGCGGGAACAGGACACGCTCAACACCACTTTCTATAGGCTTTCGCGAGGCCCGGAGCTGGTGGACCGCGCGCGGGCCCTGGCCCAATTGGACGCCGCCGACCAAGCTGTCGGGCGCATCGTGCAGGAGGCCGCCGGAACTCCTCAGGCCAACCTTTGGCGTCAGTTGGACACGGCTACGCGCGAGTTTTCGAGCGAAGCCCGCCGCTTATTGGCTCTCCACAACGTGCCGAATTATTCCTCGCGCGACTTGTTGCGCCGCAATGAGGAGGTCACCGGACTGGTGGCGAAACTCATCTCCAGTAATTACAATCGTGCCATCGCAGCGCAATCCCGCATCGATCAGCGTTCCAGCAGGCTGGTCAACGAATCGGTTCTGCTTCTCGGAGGATGCCTCTTGCTCGCCCTGCTCTGCGCCATCTTTACAGTTCGCGTTACCGCCGTGTTGTTTCGAAAGATGGGATCGCAAGCGAGCGATCTCACGCGCGTAACCTGGCACATGCTGGAAAACCAGGAAACCGTGGCCCGCCGATTTTCGCATGAGCTCCATGACGAGCTGGGGCAATCGCTGACCGCCATTAAGGCGAATCTGCTGGCGCTTGAATCGAACAATCATCCTGATCCGGCGCGCTTAGAGGATTGCAAGCACCTCGTGGACGAAGCAGTACAAAATGTTCGTGAGATGTCACAGCTGTTGCGCCCCACCATCCTCGACGATTTCGGCTTGGACGCCGGAATTCGCTGGCAGACCGAGCGGTTTGCCCAGCGTACTGGAATTGTAGTGAACTATCATTCCACTTTTGAGGATCGCCTGCCGGACGAAGCAGAAACGCATCTGTTCCGTATTGTGCAGGAGGCGCTCACCAATGTTGCACGCCACTCCGGCGCGACGCGCGTCGACATTGAGCTCCAGCGTGAGGGTGATCGTATTCATCTCCGCATGCAAGACAATGGTCGCGGTTTCAAGAATGGCAATCCACCGGGCGGGCTCGGGCTCGTGGGCATGCACGCTCGCGCGAGCAGTATCGGCGGCGAATTGAGCATTCAATCCCGAGATGGTGTGGCCATTGAGTTGTGGGCTCCTTGTGGAATGTTACAAACTGAAAGCGGGTGACAACTGAAACGGGTTCGGGACCTCTTCGGCGGATTTTGATCGTGGAAGACAACCGAGGGGATGTGCTGCTGGTTGAAGTGGCGCTGCGGGAAGCCGGTTTGCGATTCGAGTTGATCCATATCGCGGATGGTGAGAAGGCCATAGACTATCTGCGAACGCTGACCAACGGCAACGGCGGTCCGTCCCTCGATTTGGTCCTTCTGGATCTCAACCTGCCCAAGCGCGATGGCTGGGAAGTGCTGGAGGAGCTGCGGTCCGTTACGGGGAAACACTCCGTGCCCGTTGTGATTCTCAGTTCATCCAGCGCGCCTCAAGACGTGGCTCGCGCCGAAAGCCTGGGCGTGCTGAAGTACATTCGCAAGCCTTCCACCTTAGACGAATTTATTGCAATCGGCCAAAAGATCAGGCAATTCTGGCCGGTGTCCGGACAATAACAATAAATGATCCGAGTTTTATTGGCCGACGACCACGCTATGGTCCGGAAAGGCTTCCGCCTGATTCTCGAAGCCCAGCCCGACATGGAGATTTCGGGCGAAGCGGGGAATGGCCGCGAGGCAGTGGAGTTGGCCGAAAAGCTTCACCCCGATGTCGTCGTGATGGACGTTGCGATGCCGGAGCTGAATGGCATCGAGGCCACGCGACGGCTGGCGGTCTCCTCGCCCCACACTCGCGTTCTCGCCTTGAGCATGCACAAAGATTCGGTCTACGTCCGTGAAATATTGCGAGCCGGCGCCAGGGGCTATCTGCTGAAGGACTCCATCGATACCGATTTGATTAACGCCGTGCGTGCCGTCGCTAAAGGGGATGGCTACATCAGTCCGGGCGTCTCGGACGCGGTCTTGAGCGATTACCGTCGCCACGTGACTGATCCCTTGGACCTGCTCACCAGCCGCGAGCGCGAAGTATTGCAGATGATCGCCGAGAGCAAGACCAACAAAGAAATCGCCGTCGCGCTGAATCTGAGTGTCTATACAGTGGAGGCGCACCGCGGCAAGATTATGGAAAAACTGAATCTGCATTCCACCGGCGAGTTAGTTCGTTTCGCCGTCCGGCACGGTTTAGTCGACTAATCCTTCAGCCTTCTTTTGCGCAGCTCATCAAACGCTACCGCGAGGATGATCACAGCCCCGATAATCACCTGCTGCCAGTACGGATTCGTCCCCAGCAGATCGCTTCCATTCGCCAGTAGCCCCATAATGAACGCGCCCACCAGCGTGCCCAATACGCTGCCTTCGCCGCCTCTAAGGCTGCCGCCGCCGATCACCACCGCTGCGATGGCTGTGAGCTCGTAACCCTGCCCGCCGGTTGGCTGTCCGGTCATCAGCCGCGACACCTCTATCATCCCCGACAACCCCGTCAGCAAACCCGCGCCCGCATACACCACGGTGGTGTGGAATTTCACCGGTACGCCCGCATAGAAAGCTGCGTCCGGATTGCTGCCGATCGAAAATGCATAGCGGCCATGCCGCGTGTGCTCCAGCAGGATGTGCGTTACAACCGCGCATAGCATCAAAATCCAGAGCACGAATGGAACACCCAGCAGCGTACCTTCGCCCAGATAAGAGAACGACGGCGGAATCTCGTGTACCGGAAGCCCTTTCGAAATGATCAGCGCGAACCCGCGGTAAATTCCCATCGTACCCAGCGTGACGATAAATGGACTGATGCGCAGGGATGTGATCATGAGGCCGTTGGCTAATCCGCATAGCATGCCGACCAGCATTCCGGCCGCCATCCCCCAGCCGATTCCATACTTTTCCATCGTCATCGCGCCCAGCAGGCCGGCCAACGCAAGAATCGATCCCACCGACAGATCGATGCCGCCGGCAATGATGATCACGGTCATGCCTAGCGCCATGATGTTGATTACTGCGGTCTGGCGAACCACGCTCGAAAGGTTCGTGGATGTCAGAAAGTTCGGTGAGGCGATCGAAAGGATGATGAACAGCGTGAGCAGGGTGAAAAACGGCAGCAGCCGCTGGATCATTCCGGGCGCTCCTCAGCCGTAACCACGCTGATCTCAAACGCTGCGTAGCGCATAATCTCTTCTTGCGTCGTACGGCCCGGCAATTCGCCACTGATTCTTCCTTGCCGCATAACCAGGATGCGGTCCGCAACTTGCAGCAACTCCCCCATCTCGGAGCTGACCATCAAGATCGCCGCTCCGGCCCGCGCCAGCTCGTCCATCATCTGGAACACTTCGATCTTGGCGCCCACATCGATGCCGCGCGTCGGCTCGTCGAATAAGAAGATGCGAGCGGACGAGACCAGCCACTTCGCAATTGCCACCTTCTGCTGATTGCCGCCGCTCAGCCTCCCTGCCAACTGCCGTCCAGATGACGAGCGGATGCGGAGCCGCTGGGTGAAATCATCCGCCATTTGTTTTTCGGCGGCATGGTTGAGGAATCCGAATCGGCTGACGCTTCCGAGATTGGCCATCGTGAAGTTGTGGCTGATCGGCAGCGCTGTAGCGAGGCCCATACGCTGGCGGTCCTCGGGAATCAGGGCCAGTCCAGCATCCACCGCTTCTCGCGGAGATCGAATACGGGTCACGTTGCCCCGGATGCGGACGTTCCCGCTATCGATCGCGTCCACCCCAAACAACGCTCGGCAAAGTTCGGTGCGCCCGGCGCCGATTAGTCCGGCCATGCCGACAATCTCGCCGACACGCAAAGTGAAGCTGATGTCTTTCAGCACCGGTTCTCGCGTCAGATGCTCGACCTGTAGCACCACTTCACCCGGCGGCAGCGCGTTGCGGGCGTAGATCGCAGTAACATCCCGGCCCACCATGTGCCGGATGAGCTGCCCGGTAGTGATTTCGTTCAGCGGTCCTGAATGGACCGTTTCGCCGTCGCGCAGAATAGTTACTCGATCGCCGATGGCGCGCAGCTCCTCCAATCGATGCGTGATGTAAATCACGCCTACATGCCGCTCCCGAAGCGTCCGGACGATTCGAAAGACTTCCTGCGTCTCGGTCTCGGAGAGCGACGACGTCGGTTCGTCGAAAATCAATAAGCTGGACCCCTGCTGTATCGCCCGGCAAATCTCCACCATTTGTTTGCCCGCCGGACTGAGCCTCTCCACCTTCCACTCCGGTTTGAGCGGAAAGTTATGCTGTTCGATGATGCGCGAAGCGCGCGCCAGCATCTCGCGCCGATTCACCCAGCCCAGCTGCTGGCGAGGCTCGCGCCCGAGGAAAATGTTTTCCGCAACCGAGAGATGCGGCGCCAGCAGGGATTCCTGATGTACCATGGCGATGCCATGCGATGCCGCTTCCGCCGGATTACGGAAGTGAACGTTGGCGTCCTGCCACAAGACATCGCCGCCATCGCGCTCCAGCATCCCGGCGACGATCTTCATCAGGGTCGACTTTCCGGCCCCGTTCTCCCCCATCAGCAGATGCACTTCTCCGGCTTGGACGTCCAGCGTCCCGTGACGTAGCGCCGTCACTCCGCCAAATCGCTTCTGGATATCTTTCAATTGCAGCAGCATCGTTTCGTAGCGCGCGCACTCGTGCGTGCCGCGTTCACACTCGCGTGAACGCTTATTTTTCGATCTTCTCCATCCGCTGCCCGGTCAAAAGATTGTTCACCTGAACCAGATTAATCTTCAGCGCCTCATCCAATCGAGCCTTTAATGCATCCAGCCGCGCCGTTAGCTCTTTGAATACGACGTAACTCGCATCCGTCGGCTTCGCGTCTCCGGTCTCAATGCTGCGCGCCAGAGCAGCAAGCTGATTGTTCAGCTTGATCGGAAAGTTCAGCGGATCCTGATTGCTCCGGTTGCGGACCTGGTAGACGTCTTCCTCCACCGCCGTCAACTTGCTCTCCAGCCGCTCGGCCGCGGCATTGAGATCCGGATTCTTGGCCTTCTCCACTCGATCTTTGAGCTGCTTTTTGATGTCGCGAATCTGGATCACGATCTGGTCTGCTTCACTCACCTTATCGCGAACCTGCGACGCCAGCTTGAACTGCTCCTCCAGATCGGCGTTGCTCACATTTGCGAGCCGCGGATCCTTGCTCACCCGCAGATCTTCGGTCTGCGTTATACCATTGACGATGATCCTCGCGCGATACTCACCGGGCGGCGCCAGAGGTCCTTGTTCCGGGCGCGCTCCCCACATAATCAGCCCCTCAAATGTTTTCGCGCCGGGATATCTCAGATCCCAAGTGAAGCGATTTATGCCCGCGGCGCGGGTTGGTGGTTTGGTTCGCGGCGGGCCAAATTCGGAGTCAGTATCCGTGTCCGCCGCGCCATCCTTCTTCTTATCATCATCAAGGGTCCCGTCGAAAGAACGAACCAATCCTCCGCTGCCATCCAGAACCTGAACAGTGATCTTGTCCACCGGCTGCTTTAAGTAATAATCGATCACAGCCTGATTCAAAGAGCGCAGCGCCTGTCGCGGCCGGAACAAGTGCGCACTTTCGCCGGGAATCTCGGGCTTGAGCTGCCGCAGCGCAGTGATATCGTCCAAGATATAAAACGACCGTCCGTGCGTCGCAATCACCACATCGTCGCCTTCCACCATGAGATCGGAAACCTGTGTGTCCGGCAGATTCAGCCGCAGCGACTGCCAGTTTTCGCCATCGTCGAATGAAGCGTATATGCCGTGCTCGGTCCCCGCAAACAGCAGCCCGGGCCGCCGGGGATCTTCGCGTACCGCCTGTACGAAATCGTTGGATGGGATTCCATTGACGATCTTGGTCCACTTCTTACCGTAATCGTCGATGCGATAAAGGTAGGGCTGCCGGTCGTCCAACTGGAATCGCTTTCCGGCCAGATATGCTTTACCCGGATCGTGCGGCGACGCGTCGATCAGACTGATCCGCATGAACTCGGGAAAATTCTTGGGAGTTATGTTTTCCCAATGCGTCCCCCCGTCACGGGTGACATACGCGACGCCGTCGTCCGAGCCGGTCCAGATCGTGTTCACATCTTTCCGTGACGGCGCCACGCTGAAGATGGTGCCGTAAATCTCTGGCCCGTTCTGGTCTTTCGTGATGGGTCCACCGGAATCGCCCAACGTCTTTGGATCGCCGCGCGTCAGATCGGGCGAGATCCGCTCCCACGTTTGCCCCTCGTTCGTGGTCCGCCATAAATGTTGCGAGGTAACATACAGCAACTTAGGATCAACCGGCGAGAACACGATCGGAAAAGTCCATTGCCAGCGCTCCTTCAGATCCTTCGCGGGCATTCCCGAGAAGAACAGCGGATACACCTGGATATCGCGCATTTGGCCCGTGCTGCGATCGAAGCGGGTAATGAGCGCGCCCTGGCTGCCTGCGTAAAAGATGTTCGCGTTCTTGGGATCGGGCGCGATGTAGCCGCTCTCGCCGCCGCCCACCGCATACATTGGATTTCCGACGCGGCCGCCTCTTCCAGGTTCATCGCTCGGCACGCAGATCGTCGTATTATCTTGCTGCGCGCCGCACACGTGACACGGAATGTCCTTCGTCACTGCAATGTGATAGAGCTGCGCTGTCGGAAAGGTCTGCGCCGTCCACGTCTCGCCGCCGGTGAGCGACACGTTCTCCCCACCGTCGTTGCTGTTGATCATCCTCGCCGGATCATTGGGTGCGATCCATAGGTCGTGATGGTCTCCGTGCGGAGCGCGGATCGTCTTGTAGGTCTTGCCGCCATCGGTCGACTTGAAGAACGCGGTGTTGAGAATATAAACCGTCTCGCGATCTTTGGGATCTGCGTAAATCCGAGAGTAATAGAATGCGCGTTGACGCACTCTCCGATCTTCACTGACTCTTTTCCAGGTTGCGCCAGTGTCATCGGAAACGAACACGCCGCCGTCCTCGGCTTCGACTGTCGCGTATACGCGCTTTGAATCCGCTCCCGAAACACTGATGCCGATCTTGCCGATGGTGCCCGCCGGCAATCCTGCATTGCGCGTAATCTCGGTCCAATGATCGCCTGCGTCGGTACTCTTGAACAGACCGCTCAGCGGACCACCGCTCGATAGCGACCACGGTGTCCGATAAGCGTCCCAGATCGCCGCGTACAGCACATTCGGATCATGCGGATCGATACACAGATCCACTGCGCCCGCGCGATCGTTGCGATACAGCACCTTCTGCCAGGTCTTGCCACCGTCTCTGGTACGAAAAACCCCGCGCTCCGCATTCGGACCATAAGGATGCCCGAATGCCGCGACATAGACAATATCCGGATTGGTCGGATGAACGCGGATACGCGCGATGGCCTGCGTGTCGATGAGCCCGACGTTCTTCCACGTTTTGCCGGCATCGGTGGTTTTGTAGACGCCATCGCCCTGCATGATATTGCCACGCAGCTCCGTCTCGCCCATCCCGATGTAGACGACATCCGGATTAGACTCCGAGACTGCAACCGCACCCACCGACGAACTCTGCAGTTGCCCGTCCGTTACGGGTTTCCACGTCGCGCCGCCGTCGATGGTCTTCCACAGCCCCCCGCCGACTGCTCCGAAGTAATATTCATTCGCGCGGCTTGCGCTGCCCGCGGAAGCGATGGATCGGCCGCCGCGATTCGGTCCAATGCTTCGCCATTTCATACCTCCGAAAAGGGAGACATCATAGGTTTCCGCTGTTGCAACCGAGCAAGCCGTAATCAGCAAAAATAGAGATAATTTCCTCATCAACGTGACCCCCAGCGGTATGATGAAACAAGGCAATCTTCAATCCTATCTAATCCGCCTCCCGCCTTCTGGTTGGACGGCCAAAATCCGTCGCCTGGAATAATTACTAGCTTCTAGCTGGTGCTACGATAACGTTGACCTTTATAAAATCTTCATAAAACGTCTGGCCGTGGAGGAACGTCTTGGCATCGTCAAAAAACAAACTTGCCGAAGTACTCGATAAACACGAACAAAAAATCGCGACCGGGTGGCTTGAACGACAAGCCTCCAGGATGCGCAGGTTATCGGGAGCTGAGCAACAGGAAGTGACCCGGCAGTCCCGCGAATTTCTCAAGGTTGTCAAGACGGCGGCTCAAGGAGACGGGACAGGCGATGTCTCGTCTGCCACATGGAATCCGGTTCGCGAGTTCCTCGTCGACTTCTCGGCCGCCCGCGCTAAAGGCGGCTACTCGTCATCTGAGACTGCTTTCTTTATCTTCTCCATGAAACAGCCGCTGTTTGAAGCGCTTCGCTCGGAAATCGGCAGCGACTCGGACACGCTGGCGGCTGAAACCTGGCGCGCCACCGAACTGCTGGACTCGCTGGGCCTTTTAACAACCGAAGCATTCCAGAAAACCCGCGAGGACGTGATCTCCCGCCAGCAGCATGAACTGCTGGAGCTGTCCACTCCAGTTGTGCAGCTTTGGGATGGCATTCTCGCCCTGCCTCTGATCGGTACTCTGGACAGCGCCCGCACTCAGGTAGTCATGCAAAACCTGCTGGATGCCATCGTGAAGTCGCGTTCCGACTTCGCCATCATCGACATCACCGGTGTCCCGGTGGTCGATACGTTGGTGGCCCAGCATCTGCTCAAAACTGTGGCGGCCGCGCGTCTGATGGGCGCCGAATGCATGATCAGCGGCATCCGTCCGCAGATTGCGCAGACCATCATCCACCTGGGTGTGGATCTGTCGGACGTCATCACCAAAGCCACCCTCGCCGACGCCTTCGCGCTTACCCTGCGGCGAGCCGGCTTCAAGATGGTTCACGAACAAAAAGATTAACGGGCGGCGGAGAACTAGAACGTGGAGCGCATTCCAATTCTGAAGATGGGCCAGTATCTGCTCATCACCATCCAAGTGGACATGCATGACCGCCTCGCGATCATGCTGCAGGAAGACCTTACCGAGCAGATCGTGAAACATCGCTCGCACGGCGTGTTGATTGATATCTCAGCTCTGGAGATGGTTGATTCCTTCATCGGCAGAATGCTCGGCAGCATCGCTTCCATGGCGCGTCTTCTCGACGCCGAGACCGTGGTGGTCGGAATGCAGCCTGCGGTAGCTATTACTCTGGTGGAGCTTGGACTTTCCATGACCGGCGTCCGCACAGCCCTGGATGTGGAGAAGGGGATGGTAGTGCTGCGCACTGCTCTATCGAAAGCGAGGCGGAACGGTGCTCCGGGTGTTGAAGTCTGAATCGCTTCCGATTCGGAGGAGCGAGGATGTCGTCATCGTGCGGCAGGCAGTGCGAATCCAAGCCGTCTCTCTAGGGTTTGGTCTGGTGGACCAAACCAAGCTGGTTACCGCATCGAGCGAGCTGGCCCGAAACACCCTTGAGTATGGCGGCGGAGGGGCCGCCCAGATCCAAGTGATCCAGAATGACCAGCGCTCCGGCGTGCGTGTGGTGTTCGAGGATCAGGGCCCAGGCATTCCAGACATCGCCCAGGCTCTCACGGACGGCTACACCACTGGAGGCGGATTGGGACTCGGCCTGGGCGGCGCCAAGCGCCTGTCGCACGAGTTTGAGATTTCGTCGAAACCGGGCGCTGGTACAAGAGTCTCTATTCTAAGGTGGAAATAGCCATGGGTGAGTCCGTCCGGATACTGGTCGAAGAGGCCAGCAAGACTGCCGAAGCGCGCCGCTTTGCCCGCACCATGGCGGCCAAGATGGGCTTGAACGACACCGTCGCGGAACAGGTGAGCATCGTCGTCACCGAAGCCTGCACCAACCTTCTCAAGCATGCCGGACGGGGCGAGATCATCCTACATTCCTCGTCTGAGGGCTTAGAGAGCACTCCGTGGCTGGATGTTCTGGCGCTCGATCAAGGTCCCGGCATGCGAAACCTGCAGCAATCTCTTCGGGACGGGTATAGCACCGGCAGCACTCCCGGGCAGGGTCTCGGCGCCATTGTCCGACTGTCGCAGGATTCGGATTTCTACACGATTCCTCAAAAAGGCACCGGCATCCTCGCTCGCTGGTGGACTGAGCCCCCCAAGCCGTTGGCACCTGGCCGCGGAACGCTGCGAATCAGCGCCGTGAATCTGCCCAAGCCGGGCGAGGAGGTCTCTGGCGATGCCTGGGGAGCCGTACATTATGGCAATTATGTCGTTGTCCTGGTAGCCGATGGCCTGGGACACGGGCTCGAGGCAAATGTTTCCTCGATGGAGGCCGTCCGCATTCTTCGTCTCCATCCGGATCTTTCACCCGCTGCTCTCCTGCAGCGTGTCCACAGCGCGCTTCGCGGTAACACGCGCGGAGCCGCGGTCGCCATTGCCCGGGTCGACCTTGCGCACTCGCAGCTCGCCTTCGCGGGGGTCGGCAACATCTCTGCCCGCATCTATTCCGGCGCCGAGCCCCGCCATAGGCTGGTTTCGGTTAACGGAACCGCCGGGCATCATGCCGAACGAATACAGGAGTTCAGTTACCCCTGGCCGAGCGATGGCTTGCTGCAGCTCCACTCCGATGGTCTCGCCACGGGCACCGGCCTGGAGCCTTACCCTGGGCTCGCGTTGCGCGACCCAGCCTTGATCGCGGGTGTGTTATATAGGGATTTTGCCAGGGGGCGGGATGACTCCACAGTGGTCGTAGCGAAGGCGTTGTAGATGAGCGTTCGTATCCTTTCGGTCAGCATCCGTTCCGAGCACGACACCGTCGCCGCCCGGCAGCGCGCCCGTCAGATCGCCCGCTTGCTGGGTTTCGACCATCAGGATCAAACGCGTATTTCCACCGCCGTTTCCGAGATCGCGCGTAACGCCTTCAACTATGCCGGTGGAGGGCAGATCGAGTATTCACTCGAGGGAGCGGTCGCGCCCCAGCTGTTTCTCATCAAGGTGACCGACTCAGGCCCAGGCATCCGCGACTTGAATAGCATTCTGGAAGGTACCTATCAATCTCAAACCGGGATGGGGCTGGGCATCGCTGGTGCCCGCCGTTTGATTGATCAGTTTCAAATCGAATCCGCTCCCGGCGTCGGCACGACCGTTTGGCTGAAAAAGTTGTTGCCCAAGCGCGCGCCCTTGGTTCGGCCACCCGACGTGGCAGCCATCGCCACCGCGCTCGCCCGCGAGGGGCCACAGGATCCCTTCCAGGAACTGCAGCACCAGAACCAGGAGCTACTCCGCGCCTTGGAGGAGATTCGGACGCGCCAGGCCGAGCTGATCCTCCTCAACCGCGAATTGGAGGATACCAACCGCGGCGTAGTCGCGCTGTATGCGGAGTTGGATGAAAAAGCCGACCATCTTCGCCGCGCCGACGAGCTGAAATCGAAGTTCCTCTCCAACATGAGCCATGAGTTCCGCTCGCCGCTCAACTCCATCCTGGCCCTGAGTGGCCTGTTGTTGGATCGAGTGGACGGAGATCTGAGTTCCGAACAGGTGCAGCAGGTCGAATATGTCCGCCGAGCCGCCCAGGACCTGCTCGAGTTGGTGAACGATCTGCTCGATCTGGCCAAGGTAGAGGCTGGAAAAATCGAAGCTAAGCCGCTTGAATTTACGGTCGCGGACCTATTCGCGGCTCTCCGCGGAATGCTGCGTCCCTTGCTGCTGAATCAGTCCGTCGCCTTGGTTTTTGATGACGTGACTCATATCCCGCGGATGTTTTCCGACGAGGGCAAGGTATCTCAAATCCTGAGGAACTTTATCTCCAACGCGCTTAAGTTTACCGAGAGTGGAGAGGTTCGAGTCTCGGCCGCGCTCGAGGGCGAGTCAGACCTGGTCTTCTACGTCTCCGATACCGGCATCGGAATCGCGCCCGAGAATCTCGATCTGATCTTCCAGGATTTCTCGCAGGTGGATGGCCCCATTCAAAGACGTGTGAAGGGAACCGGTTTGGGCCTTCCGTTATCCAAGAAGCTGGCGACGTTATTGAATGGGGAAGTGCGGGTAAAGAGCACGTTAGGCGGGGGCTCCACTTTCTCGCTGAAGATCCCGCTCCGTTATCGGGATCCCGCCTCCCAACCGCCGGTGCCGCAAACTGAATGGGCGCCCCAGGCCGGCAAGCTTCCCGTACTGATCATCGAAGATAACTCCGCCATGCGGATGATGTACGCCAGTTTTTTGGCCGGCTCTATTTTTCAGCCTGTGCACGCCTCGACAACCCGCGAAGCTGAGGGTCTGCTCGAACAAATCCAGCCCGCCGCCATTGTGCTAGATATCGTGCTGCGCTCCGAGGACACTTGGGCGTTCCTAGCCCGGCTGGCCGTGGATCCCCGTGCCAAAGGCGCTCCCATTCTGGTTGTCAGTAGCGTGGAAGATCAAGCCAAGGCTTACCATTTGGGCGCGCGTGATTATATTGTGAAACCGGTTGAACGCGCCGATTTCATCACCCGGCTCCATACGCTCACTGACCAGCCGCCCTTCAGCCGCGTGCTCATCATCGACGACAACGAGAGCGACCGGTATTTATGGAAACACCATTTGAGCGAAGCGTCGTTCCTTATCAGCGAGGCTTATAACGGAAACGACGGATTTCAAAAAGCTTGCGACCAGAAACCCGAGCTCATTGTTCTCGATCTCAACATGCCCTGCATGAGCGGCTTCGAGGTCTTGGAGCGCCTGAAGGCTGCCAGCACGACCAAGGACATTCCGGTAGTGATTTGCACTTCCCGTGTTCTCACCATTACGGAAGAGAATCAACTTAGCAGCAAAGCAGCCTCAATTCTTAGTAAGGAAGGCCTGGATCACGGCGCCATGGCGCGAGAACTTCGACGCGTTATCGACGCCGCTGGAATGGCTGCTACGACCCAGTAGGACGGACCACATGAACTTATCAGACTACTCAATTCTCAACGTCGACGACTACCGGCCTTCGCTCTATGCGCGCAGCAAAGTGCTGCGCCAGGCCGGTTTCGAGGTCTTGGAAGCCACCAATGGCGCCGGTGCATTGCAAATGTTGTCGGACCTGAAGCCCCCGCTCGTACTGCTGGACATAAATCTGCCCGACATGACCGGCTTTGAGGTTTGCAAACGAATCCGCGCTACTCCCAATATCGCCGGTACAACGGTCGTGCATATTTCGGCTTCCAGCAGTCAGACCCGGCATCAGGTGTACGGCTTGGATTCGGGCGCCGATAGCTACATGGTGGAACCGGTTGAGCCCGAGGTCCTGATCGCCACTGTGAAGGCTTTTCTTCGCGCGCGCCAGGCCGAAGATGCTTTGCGGCGCTCCAATGAGGATCTGGGACGATTCTCATACACCGTCGCCCATGAGCTGAGTGAGCCGCTGCGAACCATAACCGTACACGCTCAACTGCTCGAGAGGAAGCTGAGCGGCCAGCTTTCCGGCGAAACCGCGGATTCGTTCCAGTTTGTGATGCAAAGCGCCCACCGGATGAGGTCGTTCATGGACGAGCTTCTCCGATACTCCCATGCCACCCATCCGAGCGGCAGCAACCTGGCGGAAGTGGACACCGAAGTTCTTCTAATCCAAGTACTCTTCAATCTGGATGCCGTAATCCAAAGCAAGGGAGCGCGAATCACGCACGATCCTCTGCCGAAAATAGTCGCCGACCCGCGCATTGAGCAAGTGTTGCAGAATCTCATCACCAACGCGATCAAGTACAGCCGGCCCGGCGTCATGCCGGAGGTCCACATCTCGGCGCGTGAGGAGCACGGTTCCTGGATCTTTACGGTGCGCGATAACGGGATCGGTATCGAGTCGCAGTATAAAGACGGAATCTTTCAGATCTTTCGACGCCTGCACGGACGCGATGTCGCCGGCCATGGGATCGGCTTGGCGCTCGCCCAGAAGATCGTCGAGGCTCATGGTGGAAAGATTTGGGTGGAATCGGAGCCCGGAGTTGGCTCAACATTCTATTTCACGGTTGTCGCGGAATCGATACCGACGCCTCGCAGCAGCCAAGCTACTACCTGAACCAACTAAGAATCGCTATCTTCATCTCTGACGCCGCCGGCCGCGCAGCCGTGCGTCTCCAGATGCTGGAGATAGCCATATTTGGCCTGTTGCTTCTTCTCGTTGGCCATGTGGATCAATAGATCGAAACGATGCGATTCTAAATCACCAGCCACGATAGCCAAAAACTGCTGTTCGTGCAGCAGTAGCAATTCTTGAACTGCTTCGCCAAATGCGTCCAGGAGACGGCGTTGTTCAGCGCAGGTACGCGGCCGCTGTTCCTCGGCCTCTAATAGACTGGCTCTGGTCTTGTCGGCAAATTCATCCACGTGACATTTGTACTTCTCCCCGTCCCAAATGAACTCGGCGTATTCACCCCGGACCACCACTGGTCCGTAGATTCGCGCGCCGTGTGGGAGAGTCAGTAATGCCTGCCGTGGCCCGCGTGCCACTGGCATTGCCGGCAGCTCGCCTTGCACATATCGAGTTTCCGCTTTCAATTGCGGGTGGCGACCGGAAAGCATCCGTACACACCTCCTGCCATCTACCTCTACGATACAATGACCCTCTTCCGAGCCTTCTTCGGACGTTGGTTAACGGTTACAAACAACTGTTGGTCTTGTGATTGCTTTTTGTCTGGGCGGAGGTCTGAGCGCGCCAATATGCGGATCGAAGACTCGGCGAAGAGAACGGCGTCCCAGCTTACAATTTGTGAAGAACAACGCCGTCTTTTGGATATGTTCGGGGAAGCAGTACAAGAAATGTTATTGCTTCACGAACAACAGTTTGTGTCTATCGTCGCTGGCGATCTGGAATCGCATCGTTTCGATTTATTGATCCACATGGCAAATGAGAGGAAACAGCAGGCGAAGTATGCCTATCTTCAGCATGTGGACACTCACGGCTGCTCAGGAAATTAATGTCACTGACCAACGTTGAACGAGAAAAGATTACCGACAGCGTCCTAAAGATCCAATCTGTAAGAGCGTCGCTGGACGATATCGATGAAAAAAAGATACCGGGCTACGGCGAAGTTGAGGGTTGTTTATCAACCATAGATAAGAGTCTGCGATTAGCTTTGAGACAAAGACCCGCCAAAAATGAATAGAAGCGCCGGGAAGACCCGGCGCCTCCCAAACATTCCTCTACTTCGTCTGTAGGACAATCGCTTCCGTCCGGTTTGGAGTTGCACGGCTCGCAAACTCCTTTTCACGCGCTGTCTTCGGCAGCGCCGCCCCTTCGGAAGAGCCCGGAGTCCAGAGCTTGGCGAGAAAGTAAGCGTCGCCATATCGGGTAAACTCCACTATTCCAGTTGCCGGCGCTTTTGCCCGCGACACCGGCAGCGTCATAGCCATGGCCGTTGTGTGGCGGCCATCTGCCTTTTGGACAACCAGAACGCGCGATGAGTAATCAAATAAATAATCTCCAGCCGGGAAATTGGTCGTGCCCATGCGGAATTCAAACGGGATACTGGCTTCCAACTTCGGCTGCGCTTGCAAGCCCGAACATGCCAGAACGGTAAACAAACCAACTGCAATGGTTAATCGCTTCATACATTCACTCCTTTTGCCTTTCGATCGTCTATTAGGCTGTTGAGCCTCGCAGGGGATAGCGTTCAATGCCCGAAAACCCCGCCTAAGTTCCAGATGTGGTAACATTTTGCACACCTTAGGATGTTTGTATGTTGGAGAAAACGGGAGACGTTACGTCTCTTCTGCACAAATGGCGCGAAGGCAGCCGTAGCGCTGAGAACGAGCTATTTGCTCTTGTGCTCCCCAACCTTCGACGACTCGCGCACCATTTGATGAAGGGTGAGCGCAAGGGTCACTCCTTGCAAGCCACCGAGTTGGTCGACCAAATATATCTACGTCTGGTTGCAGCTAAAGACCGAGATTGGCAGAACAGGCAGCATTTTTTCGCTATAGCTGCTAGAGCAATGCGTAGATATCTCATTGACCATGCGCGCGGACGCCCCAACGCGGAGTTCGTCGCGATCGAGGGAATCGAGAACCTCTTGCCAGCCTCCAGCGCCCAACTGGACCTGGCCGTGACCATCGACCGGCTTTTGGAGCAGCTTGCGGAAACAAAGCCGGAATTGTGCACGCTGGTGGAGGTGAAATACTTCCTGGGGCTCACCGACGAAGAAGCGGCTGAGATGCTCGGCCTCAAGATTCGCACCATGCAGCGCATGTGGCGTGACGCCCGGCAGTGGCTCTTTGAACAAATGGAGTCCGGCCATGCTTAACAAAGCCAAGGACGACGATTTGGTCATGAGCCTGGTTGAACTTGCATTGAGCCATCCGCAGGACCAGCGCGAAGCTTACCTGAGAAGCGCTTGCGGCAGCGACACTCATTTGTTTGATCAGACCTGGAGTTACGTCCAGTGGGAGCAGCGCATGAACGGATTCTTGCTGGAACCGCTCTATCCGGCCATTTTGAACGAACATCCCTTCGAGCCAGGCGAGCTTCTGCATGGCCGCTTCCGGATCGTTCGGGAGATCGCCCAGGGCGGCATGGGTGTGGTATATGAAGCCGTGGATGAAAAACTGCAGCGGCGTATCGCGCTCAAGTGTGCCAAGGCGGGCTTTCGCAAACGGCTGCCTCCCGAGGTCCTCAGCGCCACCGAAATCAGCCATCCCAATGTCTGCAAGATTTTCGAGATTCACACCGCGTCCACGCCGCAAGGCGAGCTGGACTTCATCACCATGGAGTTTCTCGACGGCGAAACGCTCGCTGATCGGCTAACCCGCGGACCTCTTCCTGAGAAAGAAGCACACGCCATCGCCCTCCAGCTCTGCGCCGGCCTGGCCGAAGCCCACCGCAACCAGGTAATTCACGGCGATCTCAAAAGCAACAACGTCATCCTTACTACTGGACCGCGTGGCGCCGTCCGCGCGGTGATCACTGATTTTGGCTTGGCTCGCCGTCCCGAAGCATCGCAAGCGGCCGGGCCCTCCGGACAAATGGCGGGCACTCCCGATTACATGGCTCCCGAGCTGTGGAAGGGCGGGAAGGCGTCGGTAGCTTCCGACATTTATGCATTGGGCGTAATTCTCTCCCAGCTAGGCGGCCGGTTGCAGAACCGCGTTGTCGCTCGATGTCTCAATGAGAACCCCACGCGCCGGTTTCCAACTGCCGATGCTGTCGCACACGCGCTGGCGCCGCTTCATTCCCGCCGCTGGTTTTTGGCCGCCGCCGCAATTCTCGTGGCCATAATCACGGGCCTGGTCACCTATCAACGTGCCAAGGCTCCACAGGAAAGAGTGCGGCTGGCGATCCTGCCATTCGAGACCGAAGGGATTGCGCCGCCAATGAGCGAAGGACTGCTGCACGATACGTCTGACCGTCTGAGTCACGTGAAGCCCGGGCGGACGCGGCGTCTCACCCTGATCCCTCTGGCCGATGCTCTCCAGAACAAAGTCGATCAGCCCATCAAGGCGCGCACCATGCTAGGCGCAACGCACACCTTGAATGGCACGCTGCGTAAAGAAGCCGGCAACGTGGTGGTCTTGGCATACTTGACCGACGCGAGTTCGCTGGTTCACTTGAACGAGTGGCGCGCTGAGTATTCAATGGGCGAGCTGCGAAATATGCCCACGGCTCTCGCCGGCATGGTCACTGGAACGCTAGACCTGCCGCCCCTGGCGATAACAGCCACCGTGAATGCGGCGGCTTATCCGGATTACTCCGCCGGAGCGGCCTTAGCGCGCCGCGATACCGATGTGGACCGAGCGCTTCCCATGCTCGAACGCGCCGTCAAGGCCGATCCGAATTCGCCGCTCACGCACGCCAAGCTCGCGGAAGCCCAGTGGGTCAAGTATGAGCGAACTAAGGACCCCCAGTGGCAGGAGCGGGCCATAGCGTCGCTCAAAAACGCCGAGCAACGCAATCCGGATGTAGCAGCTGTGCGACTGCTATCCGGGCTGATCCACGAATCCTTCGGTCAGTATGAGCGGGCCCAAGTAGATTTGCGTAGGGCCATCGAGCTTGAGCCCAACAACGGCGATGCCTGGCGGCGCCTGGGCAACGTATATGAAGGCAGCAATCAGCCCAACGAAGCGCTAAGCGCATACAAGAAGGCCATCGAGCTTCAGCCGGATTACTTCAAGAATTACGAGCAACTCGGTTATTTCTTCTTCAGGCGGGGCGAGTACGAGGAAGCTCTCCGGCAGCGCAAGCGGGTGGTCGAGTTGGTGCCCGACCTTGCGGACGCGCATTATCAGATGGCTGCACCCTATCTGAACATGGGCCACTATGCCGATGCCGAATATGAGCTCAACATCGCCATTGGCTATCAGGAGACCGCTAATGCGGTGGAGGGCCTTGGACTCTCCCGCATGTACCAAGGACTGGATCGCGAGGCCATCCCCTATTTCCAGCGAGCGATCCGAATCGGTCCTCCGATGTCCCTCTATTTCATAAACCTGGGGACCGTATTGCGGCGGGCGAATTTTCCGCGAGAAGCGCAAGAAGCGTACCACAACGGGTTGGACCTGGCGGAGGCCGCCCTGGCGCAGAACCCCAAAGACGGATACGAAAAATCCTGCCTGGCCTATTTGAGCGCCCGTCTTGGCGATGTGAGGCGAGCCGAGTCGGAGGCTGCGCAGGCGCTGCAAATTTCCGCCGGCGCCATCAGGGTGCGCTGGATGGTCGCGCTGACGTACGAAGCTTTGGACGAGCACGACCGGACCCTGGCCATCATTCAGGACGCACCCCTGTCGATGCTCGACCGGCTCAACCGGTTCCCCGACTTGGCGGACTTGCGGGCGAATACTCGCTTTCAGCAGTTGTTAGTGTCTCATCACATTCAGTAGAAAAGGAGAAAACCATGGCGAAGTTAGAGTGCGTCATTCACTATGACGAGAAGAGCCAGACAGCCACAGCGACATATAACGTCTTGAAGGTCGACCAGACCGACGAGATCACGTTCAAGGCCCTCTACGCGAACACGGGCATCAAGTATGTCAATGGATCCCCATTCAGTGGCTCCGAAGGTCCCCAGGTCGGCCAAGTATTCAATGTTTCGGAGCGTCCTGGACCATTTAAAGTCACAGTGCCCTCAAATGGGGAGCCCAGGCACTTCGTCTGCGGTGAAGTGGGTTCCGCAGTCAAAGGAAAGGCTGTTGGTACGTACGAGAAGACCGACCAGGAGTTCACGCCTTGGGAGGGCGGAGGCGATACGCCCTAGGCGATGCTTTCCGTGATTTGCTGACCGCGTCCAATCTGGCCGGTGTACAGGGAGAGCCTTGCCCCAAAGGGAGAAAGGAAGAATGCCAACCGATCCGACCCCCGTCCGAGAAGTTCCAGCAGTTACGCTACTGCGTACGCAGTCTGGCCTTGACCTTACGCGGCCCGACGCTCATAAGGAGCCGGTACTGGCGGTGCACAACATCCAGGGGAACATTCTCGCGGGCTTCAATAAAGACCATCAGGTGCACTTGTATCTGCGTATCTTGGATGGTCAGGTGGAGGCCTTTCGGGAGTGGCTCGGACGGTTGGTTCCCTTCATCGCCACCACCTCGGAAGTGCTTGCGTTCAACCGCCTGTTCAAAGAAGTGCGGCAGCGTCGCGGCGTAGAAACACGGACTGTAATGGCGACTTGGGTGAACGTTGCGCTATCTTTTCGCGCACTCAAACTGCTGGCTGGCGACGGCAAGATCATATCGAAACGCGCCGCTAGTTTTGAAGACTATCGGAAGGCCAGACCGGGCCAGTTCGATGTTGAAAGATTCGCCGACAGTGCATTCCGGCAAGGTATGGCGAAAAGATCGGTAGATATCCTGTCCGATCCGCCCGATACCCGCGACCGCCGGAAAAGGCTGGAAGGGAATCGTCACAACTGGCTTTTCGGCGGCCCCGGCAACGAAGCCGATCTGGTTGTCATAGTTGGAAGCGACAGCGCGGCGGAACTTGCGGCCCAAGTCGCACAAATCGAAGATACGATCTATTCCGGTCGAACCGGACCGGATAGTTTCGCGCCCAGCGGCGTGGCTGTCATTTACAAGCAGTTCGGCAACACCTTACCTCCGCCTCTTACCGGGCACGAGCATTTCGGATTTCTCGACGGCGTCAGCCAGCCCGGCATTCGCGGCAGGCTTTCGCCCGATCCGCACGATGTCCTCACGCTGCGTCAAAATCCAGCGAAAGACGAATATCCCAACCAGGGAAAGCCTGGGCAGGACGTGTTATGGCCGGGGGAATTCGTTTTCGGCTATCCCGGCCAGGATCCGAACGCAACCGAGAAACAGGGGGGTATCCACAAGGCGGGTCCGGACTCTCTTACTGAAGGGGGCCGCGGAGGCCGGTGGGCCGGCCCAGTCTGGGCCAAAGATGGATCGTATCTGGTGATTCGGCGGTTGCGTCAGGATGTCGCGAAGTTTCACGCGTTTCTCGCCGACAACGCGCCACCGGGCATGTCGCCGGAGCGATTTGGAGCCTCCTTGGTCGGCCGATGGACCAGCGGGGCGCCCATCATGCGCAGTCCCGCCACTGACGATTCCCCGTTGGGTAATGATGACTGCGCGAATAATCATTTCGAGTTTGCCTCGCCTTCGAATAAAATCAAAGCGACGTCTAAAGGTATGTGCGCCGACGGACGTGATCAGTCACCCGGCGACAAAGTAGGAATTTATTGCCCCTTCGCAGCTCACATCCGGAAAGCGTATCCTCGCGACGATACGGGCACTCTTCCGCTTAAGCCCCCGATCGGTGAAGTGACAACGCAGACGCATCGCCTGCTTAGGCGTGGTGTTCCGTTTGGAGACCCCTACTACCCTAACGCTGGCCCTGACACGGGCAATCGTGGCCTCCTCTTCGCCTGCTATCAGACCTCGATCGAGGAGCAATTCGAGTTCGTGATAAAAACGTGGGTGAACAACCCCGAGTTCAAGAATCGTTCCGAAAAGGGACAACTTCAGTCGGGGCACGACCTGATCATTGGACAGACCAACGAAGGGGGCGGCCGCGCTCGACGCTGCGTGCTTCGCATCCAGTCAGACAGCACGGTCAACAGGATTACGGTAACTGCAAACGATGACTGGGTGATTCCTACCGGAGGTGGCTACTTCTTCGCGCCATCCATCGATGCACTATGTCTTTTGACGGGCCATCCGCGAACGTAAGATCTGTTTGCGAGGCGCCGGGTCACAAAGTTCATAGCGGCTTAGTCAGTGCTGACTTAGCTCGTGCTGACTAAGCTCGTGCTGACTAAGCTCGTGCTGACTAACGCTCAGCAAGTTCCCATCCGGATCCTTGAACCACGCCACCCGCGTGCCGCCCGGGGCCGTCCAGATTCCTAACTCGTCCTGTTTCAAGAAACTCTCGTAGCGTTCCAGCGTGATCCCCGCTGCCACCAGCGCCTTCGCTTTGGCGACAATATCGTCCACCTCCCAGCCCAGGACCGTGTAGGGAGCGGCGACGACCTCCCGAACCAGTGACACTCGTAGCATGGTTCCGTTCGCGTCGAAGACCAGGGCGAAGCCGTCCTCGCTGACCAGACGAAGGCCGAGCGTATCGCGATAGAACGTTCGGGCGCGCTCTGCGTCCTTTACTCCGGCGAACGCAACGATTTTGGAAGAGCCGAGAATGCTGGGTTGACCGCTGGAAGGTGCACTAGCCATGACCTCAGTATCGATGCAATCGGACTTGTCGCAAGTCCGTTTTGCCGCCATAATATATCTCTTATGCGACAGGCTAGACCGTACGGCCTTCTAACCGAATACGATCCGAAACCTGGCGTGTCGATTTCTACATTGGCCTATGAATATCCGCCTGGATTCAATGTGCCTCAGCATTCCCACGGTTCTGACCAGGTGATCTATGCGATCCGCGGCGTGATGGAGATTGCCTCCGGTCAAGGCTTGTGGCTGATTCCGCCGCAGTTCGCAATTTGGATTCCGGCTCGCGCCACACACAACATCCGCATGCCCGGAGCGGTATCGATGCGCACTCTCTATTTGCGCCCTGGTCTTGCACCACGGCTGCCGGACGCATGCACGGTGCTACAGGTCACTCCTTTTCTGCGCGAGCTGATTGTCGAAGCCGTACGAATCGGGCGACTTCGCCGGCGCAACTCGCTGCACCGCGCGCTTCGCGACCTGATCGTCTCGCAATTGCAAACCGCGGCCCCGGTTCCCAGCTTCGTTACTTTGCCTAGCGATCAGCGTGCGCTCCTGGTGGCCGAGACCGTCATGGCAAGCCTGCGTAGCTGCCTCTCGTTCCAGGCCTTATGCGAACAAGCCGGCGCAAGCCCGCGCACCATCGAAAGGATTTTCCGCCGCGAGGTGGGCCTGAGCTTCGAGTCCTGGCGCCGCCAGTTCCGTCTGATGAAGGCCATCGAGCTCTTAGCCGGTGGCTGCACGGTCAAAGAGGTCGCCTTCGAGATCGGCTATCGTCAACCCAGCGCCTTTGTCCAAGTCTTTCGGAGGACGTTGGGCGCGACGCCTAGAGCCTGGGCCGCATCGTTGCAAAAAGCCGATTAAGCTACAATACAGATTCCCTCCGAATGGACCAACTCAAAGCGCTCATCCGCGAAGTCTCCGACTTCCCCAAGCCCGGCATCAACTTTTACGACATCACCACGTTGCTCAAAGATCCGGTCGGGTTTAAGGGTGTTATCGATGGACTGGCCCACCGCTTTCGCTCCAGCCCGGTCGATCTGGTCCTGGGCATCGAAGCGCGCGGCTTCATTATCGCGCCCGCCGTCGCCTATGCTCTGGGCTATGGCTTCATCCCCGTTCGTAAAGAAAAGAAACTTCCGGCCGAGCGGGAGCGCATCGAATACGCCCTGGAATATGGCACCGACGTGCTCGAAATCCACAAAGACGCCATCACGCCCGGACAGAATGTCTTGATCATTGACGATGTCCTGGCCACTGGGGGAACCGCTTCCGCGGTCGCGCGCCTGGTCGAGAAACTCCATGGAAAAGTGACCGGACTAGGCTTCATCCTGGAGCTTGATTTCCTGAAAGGCCGCGACAAGCTCAACGGCTACGACGTCTTCGCGCTCATCCATTATTGATGGCTGCCCACCTCCGGCTTCGTTCTTTCGCCAAAATCAATCTCGACCTCCGGGTCCTGAACAAGCGCCCTGACGGCTATCACGACCTTCGAACGATCTTCCAAACCATCTCTCTGGCCGACACGCTGGACATCGAATACCAGCCAGGCCGCAGCCGCATTGATATCAAGTCGAACTTGAACATTCTGGACAATCTTGTTGTGTGTGCAGCAGATAGCGTTCTCAAGACCACTCGAAGCACCGGGCGCCTCGGGTTCGTTTTGCAAAAACGGATCCCCCTCGGCGGCGGCTTGGGCGGTGGCTCGAGCAACGCCGCCGCCGTCCTGCTAGCCCTCCCGCTGTTGCTCCGGAAACCGCTGCCGATCGAGAAACTCATGGAGTTGGCCGCCGGCCTGGGGAGCGATGTCCCATTCTTTCTCCTCGGCGGAACGGCCGTCGGGTTGGGCCGCGGCACGGAACTCTATCCTGTACCCGATGTTCCGGCCCTTCCGGCCTTGCTGATTGCTCCCGGTATCCACGTTTCTACCAAAGATGCTTATGCCCAGCTCGGCCGGGAATTGACAACCACCTCGCCCATCCCTACTATTGACAGTTTCCAGTCAGTGGCTTGGCGAATCGCAAATGCTTCGCCCAGTGAGGATTGGGGCGGGGCCAATGATTTTGAGAATGTTGTCTTCGGCCTGCATCCTCAACTAAAATCGATTAAGGGGAAGCTGCTAAGACTGGGAGCTCGGCCGGCGTTGATGAGCGGGAGTGGTTCCTCGCTTTTTGGAATCTTCCCAAGCCGCCAGTTGCGCGATCGGGCGGTCGAGTCATTCAGGAAAGAATTCGCCAAGGATAAGGTCTATTCCGTCACGATGATAAGCCGCAGCCGCTACCGTTCACTCTGGCGGCGGCAACTCGCAGCCCCCATGGACAGCAAAGTATGGCCGCCCCAAGACCGGTACGCAGGATGAGATTCGAGCAGATGAAAATCTTCACCGGCAACGCCAATCCGGCGCTGGCGGCCAAGATCTGTGCGTCTTTAGGCTGCAGCATGGGCGCGGCTTCGGTCGAGCCTTTTTCCGATGGCGAAATACGCCTCCAGATACTTGAAAATGTTCGCGGCGCGGATGCTTTTGTCGTACAACCCACCTGCACCCCGGTCGACCGGCACCTGATGGAGCTGCTGCTGATGATCGACGCCCTCCGGCGCGCCTCAGCAGAGCGCATCACCGCAGTGTTACCCTATTATGGGTATGCGCGGCAGGATCGAAAAGATAAGCCGCGGATGCCCATCTCCGCCCGGTTGATTGCGAACCTGATTCAAAGAGCCGGAGCGGATCGTGTGCTTACTTTGGACCTGCACGCGGCCCAGATTCAGGGGTTTTTCGATGTTCCCGTCGATCACCTCTTCGCCGCGCCGGTGATGATCGAGTATTTCGATTCAATAGGACGCAGGGACTTGACCGTGGTTTCGCCCGATGCCGGGGGCGTGGAGCGCGCGCGCGCTTTCGCCAAGCATATGAATTCGCCGCTGGCGATTATTGATAAGCGCCGCACCGATGTAAACGTCGCGGAAGTGATGCATATCATCGGCGATGTAGAAGGGCGGCATTGTTTGATTGTGGACGATTTGATTGATACAGGCGGAACACTCGTGAAGGGCGCGGAAGCTCTGCTCAAGCAGGGTGCGCTCAGCGTTACAGCCTGCGCCACGCACGCCGTTCTTTCCGGAGCTGCGGTGCAGCGAATAGAAGAATCGCAGATTCAGGAAGTGGTGGTTACCAACTCCATTCCGCTCCGCGAGGACGCCATGCGGTCGCCCCGCATCAAGACGCTCTCCGTCGCTCCTTTGTTGGCGCGGGCCATTCAGTCAATCCACGAGGACGGTTCCGTAAGCACCCTATTCATTTAGATATTGAAAGCAGGCTCGAGCCTGAGGAAAGTTGCGCAGGCCATGGCCTGCCGGAGTTAACGAGATGAGCGAAGAAATTAAAATTAATGCTGAGCCGCGTGAGTCGCGTGGCAAGAACGAAGCCCGGCGGCTGCGCGTCAAAGGTCTTGCGCCCGGCGTGGTGTACGGCGGCAATGGCCCGGCCGTCGCTGTGGCCGTTAATCCCCGGGAACTTACCAAGATCTTGAATAGCCGCACCGGACACAACACCATCTTCACGCTCTCCGTGCATGGTGGAGAAGCTACCCCGGTGATGATCGTCGATTGGCAGTCCGATCCGGTTCGCGACGTGATGCTGCATGTCGATCTGAAGCGCATCGATCTGTCCAAGCGGATTCAGGTGAAGGTTCCGGTTCGAATGACGGGTGAGCCCAAGGGCGTAAAGCTTCAAGGCGGCCTGCTCGAGGCGATCACGCGCGAAGTGGAAATCGAATGTCTGCCGAATGAGATTCCAGAATATTTTACTGTGGACGTGACCGAGCTAATGATCGGCCAAAACCTTCGATCCAGCGATATAGCGCTCAGCGGCTCCATGACATTGGTCAGTGCTGCAGATCAGGTCCTAGCTCACGTAGTCGCCATGAAGGCTGAAGAGGAGCCCGCCGCGGCCGCCGAAGGTGTTGTGGACGCCGCCGCCACGCCTGCCGAGCCCGAAGTAATAAAGAAGGGCAAGAAGGATGAGGAGCCCGAAGGGGCTGCCGAACCGGAGAAGGGAAAGAAGAAAGGTTGATTATTGCTTTCTGCATTCCGCCTTCGGCCTCTGACCAATGCCCGGTGAGTTCGAGAAACTAGTGGTGGGTCTCGGCAACCCAGGTGAAGAGTACGAAGAGACCGCCCACAACCTGGGTTTTCTGGTAATCGACCGGTTGGCGGCGCGAAACGGCATTAAGATCGGGCGCAAGGATTCCAGAGCACTGGTAGGGCAGGGAAGGGTGGCGGGCAAACCAGTGCTGCTCGCCAAGCCGCAGACGTTTATGAACGTCAGCGGCGAGTCGGTCAACGGGCTGTTAGTTAAGGAAGAGATCGCGCCAGGGGACTTGATTCTGGTTTATGACGAATTGGATCTGCCCTGGCAGTCGTTGCGGATTCGGCCGCATGGTTCGGCGGCCGGTCATCGCGGAGTCGACTCCGTCATCCGTAACGTTGGTACGAATCAGTTCCCCAGGGTTCGACTGGGGATTCATGGGGGCCGTCGCGAAAAGGACGGCGCTCAAATTGTGCTCGGTAAGTTGAATCGGGCGCGGAAACAGGAATTGGACGAGATCCTCGATCATGCGTCGCAGGCCGTCGAGTCCATAATTGCTGAAGGCGTCGAAAAGTCCATGGCGAAATTTAATCGTCGCGCCCCAGGCTTAAACGAGGAAGAATGAGAGTTTACGAAGAGCTGTTCATCGTCCGGCCGGATGCGCCGGAAGAAGAGATCGATCAGTTGATCGAACAATTGACCACCCTCATATCGAATCAGGGTGGAAATGTGGACAAGTCCGACAAATGGGGCGTCCGCAAACTCGCCTATCGCGTGCAAAAACGCACTGAAGGCTTTTACGTGCTGCTGCAGTTCGTTTCCAAGCCGGAGACAGTGATGGAAATCGAGCGGCGTTTGCGCGTCACAGATCTGGTACTGAAGTTCATTACCGTGCGCATCGACGAAAAGATGAAGAAGATCGAGAAGCGCAAGAAGGATCGCGAGAAGCGTGCTGCACGCCGGCCAGCCCCTTCTGTATCCGCACCCGCGGCGCCATCGCTCGAACACGCCATGGCTGGAGAGCCTGCATCCCGGCCCGGCGCGCCGATGCCCGGAGCACCGGTGGCCACGGTCGAGAAAGAATAGGAGGGAATCAGAATGGCTGACAACAGAGGCGGCGGACGGCCCATCAGCGCGTCCCAAAGACCCACAGGTGGCGATAAAGCAATGGCCACCAAGAAGCAATATTTCCGGCGTAAGAAAGTCTGCCGGTTCTGCGTCGAGAAGATCGACGACATCAATTATAAAGACGTCAGGATGCTCTCCTCGTTCATTTCCGAACGCGGCAAGATCGTGCCGCGCCGCATTTCGGGCGTATGCACACCCCACCAGCGGCGCTTGGCCGAGGCCATCAAGCAGGCGCGCAACATCGCGCTCATTCCGTTTGCGTCGGCTATATAGGAGATTGCCATCATGGATGTGATTTTGAGAGAAGACGTCGAAAAGCTGGGCACGCGCGGCCAGTTGGTGAAGGTGACGCCCGGCTATGCCAGAAATTTTCTGCTGCCTAAACGGCTGGCCGTCGCGGCCACCGAGTCCAACAAGAAGATTGTCGAACAGGAACGGCAAGCCCACCTGCGGCGTGAAGCGAAGGAAGTGTCCGACGCCTCCGATCTCGGCAAGATGATGGCCGACGTCAGCATCACTATTTCCCAAAAAGCCGGAGAGAACGACCAGCTGTTTGGTTCGGTCACCTCCAAGGACATCGCCGAGGCTCTCGAAAAGCAGGGCTACACCATCGAGCGCCGCAAGATCGTGCTGGACGAGCCCATCCGCACTCTGGGCGACTTCAAGGTTCCGCTCCGGCTGCACCGCGATGTGAGCACCGAAATCGCAGTTCATGTTGTGAGAGACCAAGAGTAGCACCGCGCTGCGAACCGATCTGATTCTCGATCCGGGACGTTACGAAGGCGTCTCCGCCTATACGCTTCTGGAAGCGGCCGCCCGGGGCTACGTCGCCATCGATCATCGCTTTCTGCACGCGATCCTCGATCATCCCGCGCAGGCCATTCCAGATCTGGCCCGCTTTGCGGCGGTCCAGCACGACCACGAGGCTTTGGATCTCGAGCCCCCATTGATCGATATTTTTCGCTACCTCAAGATTCCTGAGGCTGCGCCGTTCTTGGTTGAGATGGTCCGCCGCGATCCTAGTGACGTTCCCGATGAACTGATCGAAAGCCTTGCGGCTTTGGGTTCCGCTGCCGTCGATCCGCTGCTCGACCTGCTGAACCAACTGAGCGATCCGGGCGATGTTCCCTTCCTGCTGTCTGAACTAGGCGTTCGAGATCCGCGTATCCTCGATATCCTCATTCGCAGGCTCGCCATCGATCCTTTCGACGCCGCGCTTTGCCTCGAAATTTACGGCGATCCCGCGGCGATTCCAGCGCTCCAAGCCGCATTAGACCAACTGCCGCCGAATGATCGAAGCCGCGTGCATATTCAAGCGACTCTCGAAACGTTGCCGCTGAATATCGCACCATCGGCCGAACCTTCGGAACCATTTGACATTTGGGAATTGTATCCGGAGAAGGATCTTCCACCGCTCGATAAGCTCAGTGATGAGGAGCGGCTGGCGATGCTGGATCAAGGTTCTTCGGAATTACGTGTCGGCGTCGCGGAAAGCTACGGAGGCTTCGTACCCGCGCTTGCGGTTCGCGCGCGATTGCTGGATTTGGCCAAGCGCGACCCGGATGTCGCTGTGCGGGGCGCCTGCTGGGAAGCGCTCGGCGAAATCAGCGATGAGCCAGAGGTTCGTAGAGCCATGCTGAAGGTGCTTCAGGACCCCGATTCCTCGGTCGAAGAAAAGGGTGGCATAGCCGTAGCGCTAGCTCAGCAAGCTGACAATCCCGAGGTGACTAAAGCAATTGAGGCGTTATACGATGAGCCGCATGGCCGCGCCAAGGCCCTCAAAGCGATGGCCCGCTCGCTCGATCGCCGCTTTGCAAGCTACCCTCCCAAGCACCTGGATGATTCCGATCCCGAAATCAGACGGCAGGCGATCTGGGGTGTGGGCTACCTCGGTCTATCGTCGGAGGCGCCGCGGCTGGAGCCTTTCTTCGCCGACAACGAGTTTCGCGGTGACGCGCTCTTCGCTTATGCCCTCTCGATTCCGGGCGACACGTCGCGTGGCCGGGTGCACGCCCTCTTGAACAAAATTGAAGACGTGGCTGATGGATTCAGGGTTGATGAGGAAACACTTGTAAAGATTGCCCTCGACCAGCGCCTGATGCTGCACGGAAGCAAGCCGGTGTTCTTTCCTGACGAACCTGAGGTAGACGAAGAAGCTCAGCCGGTAGCCTCATCCAAGGTTGGACGAAACGATCCGTGCCCTTGCGGGAGCGGCAAGAAGTACAAGAAATGTTGTGGGGCTTGATCGGCCGCTGGCGGCGCTTTGCCGCCCGGAACAGTTACCGGCTGCGCGCCGCGCAGAGTCGGTCTTCATCTTGATCCTGCTGAGCGCTAGGATAGCTGTCCCGTGACAATTGCACTCGTGTGGTCCGCACCTGTGTCGTCCCTAAGAGTTGCTGGGCCCATTCATCGCGGCTAAGGTTGTACTCGTGTCGAGCTTTCTCCAGTTCGAACAGTGCAAATGTTATTCTGTCCCGATCCGGGTTCGGATTCGCAGTGAGAAACTGCACCTCTTCCACCCATCTTGCGAACTCGTCGAAAGCCCGCCGATATGCCTTTTCCGCATCGCGTGCGATCATCATGCATTATTAGACGAAGCAAACCCCGAAAAGGTTCGAATTTGTTCCGGGCCCTCAATTAGCTTTTGTTACGAACGACTTTCGAACGTGTGTAGACCACCCGGAAGCCGGCCCGCTCATAATTGCGCTGTGAGCTGCTGCCGGGGTGCGTGGTCGTGGTCGCGAGATCGCAGCCTTGCTCCAGCGCCCAGGTAAGCCGCGCCGCGATCAGCATACTTTGCGCGCCGCGCTGGCGGAAGGCGGCCGAGGTTGCCGCGCCATAAAATTCAGCGACCTGTCGATCGGCGGCGACACAACCACCGGCGGCAATCTCATCACCGGCCAACGCCAGGAAGCAGCGGCCCGAAGGACGGCGAAAGAAATTTTCGATCACCCGCCGCAATGTCTCGCTGATTGGAACGTACTCTGAAAACCCTTCGGCCACGATTTCCGAATACCGGTGTATCTCCTGAGGCAGGGCAGCCCGAACCTGGAGGTCCGAATCGGGAGCAGCGATTTCTTCCCGAGGACGAAGCTCCCGGACCAGAACATTCGAAAAGTCCTCTAGCCGGTACGGTCGCGATTTCATCAGTGCGATCAGAGAAGGATGAATAAACGGACATAACTCCAGCGCAACCGGCGCGCCTCGGCTGAAGAAGAAATTCTCGAGTTGGTCGAGTTCGGCTTCAGAGACAGGGCCAAAAAGACCCACGCCAAAGGCTTGGGTAATCGGTGAGTCGATTCCCGAAAAGGTCGCGATGCCTCCGGCGATTTCGATCCATTCGTCAGCACACTCTTGGCCGGACCGGGCGGTGATCATTTCCAGCCGCTTCGCCAGGCACCGATCCACATATTGCATGCTGAATGACCGCTCCCCAATCAATTCCCCAAGGGTTAAAATAGCACCGCATGCTAAACCGGGCAAAGCCGATAGACCGCTCCCGACCGCGCCTTACCTGGCGTCAAGTAATGGCTTGGCGTACTGAACGGCATCATCTGCACCGGCGCGCGTCGCGAGCAAAGATGCTGGAGGTGATCGCGCGTATCGGGGTCTGCATGCTCAGTTGCTTTCCTCCGCAAAGCTGACGGCCCGGGCTCGCATCGAACGCCTCGACCGGGGGGCGGTGCGGGAGGCGCTTTGGGAAGAGCGCCGCCTGGTGAAGACCTGGGCGATGCCTGGGACGGTGCTTCTGTTGCCTTCGCGCGAGTTGACGCTCTGGCAGGCCGCCTTCAATACCGATCCGCATGGCGTGGCGCGCGGCGAGGGGGAAGCGCAGCGGCTAGCCGAGTTTCTGGCTGGTCCTCTCGAGTTGAGATGGAAATAACCCGTTCCAGCGGAACGCCACGAGGGTCCGCCAGACGGGAATTTAGCGTTTGCCTGTACTCTTCCTAAATTGATCCGAGTTAGTCGGCCGTCGCCGCGTAAGCTTCACCGGCCACTTGCCTGCCGTAGACGCGCAGCATCCGGCGCGCGATCGCCAGATCCTTCTCGAACTGATCTTTTTCGGCGGTCAACAGTTGTTCGGCAGTGCCGAAATCGATGCCCGCGGAAAGATCGTGCGCGCTCAAAAGATCTTTGATGTAGGTCGCCAGCCAATGTTCGGACTTCATCAGTCCTTGGAATCGTGACAACGCTTTTTCTTCGTCCAGTGTTTGAATGCCCATATGATTGCTCCAGTCGCAGTGGTGATGGTTAACAGCGTTAGGATACTACGAAACGGTCTCCATATTCACGTATCTTCGGAAACCTCGATCTCGTCGTGATTCGCAGAGGCACAGAAAGAGCGCAGCTCGTGCGCCAATGTTTCCAGGCTTTCGTGCATGTCGTTCGCGGTACGGACAACCTCGTGTTCGGCGCCCAAGCGCGCTTTCAAGAGCCGCGCCACATCCTCTGTGTCGCACATTAGATCGTTAGCCTTGCGAGTCAGCTCGTTGAGTCCGCTGCGATTAACATGCACGGTCGTTCTCCATACTTAACTGGCGCTGGCCTTGTGAAAGCTCTCTGCCCGGAATAGGTGCGGATAGACTCGGTACATCCGGCGCGCGGTTTCCAAATCTTTCAGAAAGTTTTGTTTATGCCGCTGCAGCAGCAGCTCGACGGTCTCGAAGGAGACTTCATCGTGTGCGCGGGAGTGAGCAACTAAGTCGCCGATGAACGACTGCAACCAGTGTTCAGATTGCGGCGTGGCGGCGTGTGGCATGGGAGCGGCAGCGGGAGCCGGTTTGTCGTATTCAACCCGGTCGAGCGCCAGAACCCGCACTTCACGCAGCAATTTTTCAATGTTCGAGACTGCGGAGTTGCCCAGATTGGAGAGCCGATGATCGGCGCCTGTCCGCGCTCGAACCGCCACCATGAGTTCGGTTGCTCGTGATCGCGCTTCGGAAAGAGTGCGGAACAAATACTCGAGATCGGACTCCGTCATATTCGCATCGAGGACTCATTGTACTATCAATAGCAATCGAGAATCCAGATCTAACCGTGATGAAGTTTTTGGAGGACATCGATTTGTGATGCTCGCCTTACGGGAAGCAGCGCGGCAAGAATGATGATGACTAGAACCGCGAACGCGGCAGCCGCCAATATGACAGGATTTTGTGCGGAAACGCCGAAGACCAGGCTTTCCATCCAACGCGATGTAAGAAAGCCTACGACGGCGCCCAGTGCAATTCCTAGCGCCCCCAGTTTCAGAGCGTGAGCAGCGGCCCAAAGCAGAATCGCTGCTGGCGACGCTCCCAGTGCCGAGCGAATCGCAATCTCCTCCTCTCTTACACTCACCCAATAATTCAGAAGACCATAGATGCCTACGCCCGCAAGAATCATTGCCAGCCCGGCGAAAGAAGTGAGCAGCAATGTGCTGAAGCGCCGGCGCTCCAGTGTCGCGCCCAATGTCTTCTCGAAAGAACGCAGATTCTCGATCGGAAGATTGCGATCCAGCGCCGCGATTCGCCGCCGGACCGCGGGCGCGAGCAACTCCGGATCGGCCGAAGTCCGCATCAACACAACCATGGCCGGAGAAGGCGCCTGTGAGAACGGCAAGTAAATTTCGGGCAGCGGTTCAGAATCCAAGCCCATCTGACTAACGTCGCCGGCCACTCCCACGATTTCATAGACCGGCCCTTCAAAGTATGGTCCGCCGCCCTTAATCCGGCGTCCTACGGCCGATTCCTTCGGCCACCACTGGCGCGCGAAGGTTTCGTTGACGATCGCCACCGGCTGAGTTTTCGCCCGGTCCGTTTCTGTGAAAGCGCGGCCCTGGCGTAAAGCAATACTCATGGTGCGGAAATAGGCTGGATCGGCGACGTTGACGAGGGCGACCGGGACTTCGTTTCTTGGCGGAGCGGGACGGTCCAGAACGGAATAGAACCAGTCGCCGCAGTCTCCTGCCGATGGCGGACAATGCACCGCGCCCACGGCTGTGACAGCGGGAATCCCGCGAAGATCCGCTATCAGCTGGTCATAGAAGTTGTGTTGCGCCTCCTTCGATTTGTAGCCCGACGAAGGCAGCACCAATTCGAGCGCAAGAAGTCCCCCAGAGCGAAAGCCTGGGTAGGACGACTCGGCCGCGTTCAGACTCCGAAGCAATAACCCAGAGGCAAAAGCCAGCACGAGTGTGATCGCGATCTCCGATATGATCAAGACATTACGGAGCGACTGCCCGCTCTTGGCGCCGGTTGTGCCGCGCGAACTGTCTTTCAACGCTGAAACCAGATCCAGTTTTCCAGCCGTGAAGAGCGCAGCCAGTCCAACCACCAGTCCCGCTAGGATGCTGATTGCACCAGCGAACACGAATACGGGGAAGTCCAACGTAGTTTCAGCGAGGCGCGGGATATTTTTCGGCCCCACGCTAAGCAAGCCCACCAGACACCAGTGAGCCAAAAGTAATCCGGCCGTTCCGCCAAATGCCGCCAGCAGTAGATTTTCAGTCAGCAGTTGCCGGACGAGCCGTGTTCGTCCCGCGCCGATCGCAGTCCGTATCGCGATCTCGCTGGTACGCGTCGTGCTTCGCGCCAATATCAGACTGGCTACGTTGGCGCACGCAATCAGGAGCACCAACCCGACCGTGGCCATTAGAATCAGCAAGCCAGACCGGACTGGCCGGGTCATCGCTTCGCCGAGAAAAGCAACGTAGCTGCGATGATCTTTTTCTGGCCCGGGGTCCGTTTGCGCGAGATGCTGCAGGATCGAATCGAGATCGGCGCGCGCGGCAGCCAGCGTTACGCCTGGTTTCAAGCGGCCCAGCACGCGCATTGATCCATGCCGGCTACTCGTGAGCTCGGCGTCTTTGAAGGGGGCCAGGGGAAGGTAGTAATCGGCTCGTAAGAATTCCCACGCGGGAGACACCACTCCTATAACCTGGTACGGCTTGCCGTCCAGAGCCAGCGAGGCTCCAAGAACCGCAGGGTCGCCACCCAGCTTGTCCATCCAAAATTTGTAATTCAACACTACCGTGGATGGTGCGGCGGAGCGATCGTCCGAGTCGATGAAGAGGCGGCCAAGCAGCGGCGTCCGGCCTAGCAGTGGAAAGAAATCGCGGCCGATCAATGCCGCACGAGTGAAGAGCGGATCGCCGCGTCCGGTGAGCGTAAAAGGAGCCTGCTCGAAGCCGGCCATTCCCTCAAAGGAGTGATTCTCGTCGCGCCAATGTAGGTAGTTGATCCAGGTCACGCTGATCCCGGTAGCCTCGCCGGTCGATTCACCCAATCGCACCAGGCGCTCGGAGTCGGGATAAGGTAAAGGTTTCAGCAGAACCGCGCGCACGACGCTGAAAATCGCTGTGTTGGCGCCAAGACCGAGCGCCAAGGTCAGGATAACAATGGCCGAGAAAGCGGGGGCCCGGCCGAGGCTCCGCAGTCCGTAGCGCGAGTCGCGCAGCAAGATTTCAGCCAAGGCGGACACACCACCGGTGTACGATGAACCTGGCGTCGTTGTCAAACGGGTAGTTGTCAAACGCGAGTCAAACGCTGGAACTATCTGCCAGGCTGGCTGAGGGGATCGCCTTAAATAAGTTCCCTAAAGCCTTACGGTTGGCGAGCCGATGAAACAATCAAGGCCGATCGTGTTGAAAACCGACGAACTTAGCGAATTGAAAGGGCAGTTCCTCACCAGCCTGAACCATGAGATTCGGACTCCGCTGAGCGGGATTCTCGGTATGACCGATCTGCTTCTGGAAACGTCTTTGAGCGAGGAGCAGAAAGACTACGTCGGAGCCACTCGCCTGTGCGCCGAAAACCTGCTCGAAATCCTAAATGTGACGCTCGAGTTCTCGGCTCTTTCTGCTAATCACCTGCACCTGGAAGAAGCTGAGTTTTCCTTGCGCGAAACGCTGGCCGGTTTGATTTCGGAGTTTGCCTTCAAAGCCGAGTCGAAGGATGTGCGTCTGCGGCATAATTTCGATCGCAACCTGCCTTCTGCCGTGGTCGGCGATGCGCTGCGGCTGCGGCAGTTAATCTGGCACTTGCTGGGAAATGCCGTGAAATTTACGCAGCGGGGCGAGGTCGAGGTCAACGCTTCGGCCAACCGGCGCGGCGAAGGCGCGGTCGAGATCACGATCGCGGTGCGCGACACCGGCATCGGCATCCGGCCTGACCAGGTGGGTTCGATCTTCGAGTCCTTCCGCCAGTTGGAAACGGGACTGGCGCGGAATTATCCGGGTTTGGGACTGGGCCTTGCGGTGGCTCAAAAACTCGCCATCCTTCTGGGCGGCGTCATCAACGTGGAAAGTGAAATAGGGCGAGGCAGTGTTTTTACGTTGCAGATTCCTCTCCGTCTGCCGGCCGATTTTACAGGGCGCCTGGAACCAAATGAAGCGCGGGGTCGAGTGCTGGTGGTGGACGACGATGTGATCTCACGCACCATCGTCAGCCACGTGTTAGCCCGTCGCGCTCTCGACGTGGTCTGCGTGAGTGATGGACTGGCGGCAATCAGCGCCGCGTCGCTATCCCGATACGATTTGATCCTGATGGACCTACAGATGCCCGGCATGGACGGCTTTCAGACCGCTCACCGCCTGCGGGAGTTGGCCGGTCACCGCGACACTCCCATTCTGGCCGTTACCGCCAACTGCTCGAGCGACTACCGGGATCTTTGCATTGAGCATGGAATGCAAGGTTTTCTATCGAAACCGGTGCAGAGCAGTGAGTTGGTGCACACTGTGGAAAAATACCTGGCGGCCTCGATTTTGAGGCCCAGGCTACAATGAGGGTTGTTTCGCCTAGATAGCGAAAATGTGTACCGGGCGCAAGCGCTCGATGACATTCCTTGGCTGGAGCATGGCTTTGGCACCCGGCTGAGTTCGAACTGGCCGGACACAGCCGATCTCGCGACGGTCCGGCAAATTCATTCCGACCAAATACTGGTTGCCGACCGGGCCGGGTGCCTGGGCGAAGGCGATGCCCTCATCACGAATCAGCCAGGGACCACGCTATCGGTCCGCACGGCCGATTGCCTGCCAATCCTGATGGCTGATGTTCGGAATCGGGCGGTGGCAGCTGTGCACGCAGGTTGGCGCGGGACCCTTCTGGAGATTGCTCCCAAGACCATCCAGGCGATGGCCAAGCAATTTGGGACGCGCCCGGAAGACCTTGTAATCGCTATTGGGCCGGGGATCGCAGGGTGCTGCTTTGAAGTCGGACCCGACGTGGCTATCCAATTCTCCGCGATTTTTCCTGAACGAAGCGACTTGAGTCAACGGACCAAAATCGATTTGGTGGAGACGAACCTACGGCTGTTGGGACGAAATGACGGCACGATGAGACAAATCGCCACGAGTGGGTTGTGCACCTGCTCTCGGGGAGATCTGTTTCATTCTTACAGGAGAGATCGGGACGCAGCGGGGAGAATGGTGTCTGCCATTCGACTCCGGTAAAGCAGCGGGTAGACTGAGGTACACAAAAGGCGCGAGAGGGCTCGCGCCTTCGGTAAGAGATTTTCCCGTACTTAGGCAGCGTGGACGAGAAGATCGTCGAGGGAATCGGTGCCCTCTTCCTGGCTCTTGTCTGCGATTTCCTGGCACTGGATGCAGTAAGCCGCCCACGGAACAGCGTGGAGGCGCTTAATGCTAATGTCTTCTTCGCAGTGCAGGCAGACGCCAAATGTGCCTTCGTCTATGCGGTGCAGAGCCGCACGGACGTTGCGCAACATGTTGGATTCACGGTCCAGGTTGCGAATCGCCAACTCGCGCTCAGCCGCATTCTGGACTTCGTCCAGCGCGTCCGGGCTTTTTTCGATAGCGATCCCCTCGCGGTTTCTCAGCACCTGCGCCAGTTCAGCCTGTTTAGTTTCCAGGACTTCTTTAAATTTGTTTAACTCGGTCTTCGTCATAGATTTAACTCCTTCTTATTGTTTCTTACTCGTTCCGGTTCCCATATTCAACACGTTTAGACGCGCGATCCTTCAGAAAGGTTCAAGTCGTTACAAAGAATGACTAAACTATAATGAACTCTGAAGCTTAACGACCGGGGGCAGCGCTCACCGGCCGGACAGGTACGCAGTCTAGCTCTCAAAATCATACCACAACGATTCAGCAATTCAAGTGCCAGATTTGGCCTCCCTGGCTTAAATCCCAGGTGGCGCTCATCGGGCGGCTACCCACGTTCTCTGGCCTAACATCTGATTCTTATCGACTTGGCGGTTCAAAAGAATTACAGCAAATCCAAAAAAAAACCTGTCACATACGTGATCAGGGGCCCCGGATGTCTATTGATTACCTTTGTCCTAGTAATTTTTATGCTTCCGCCGTCTGCAGAGCGCCTTTAACCCAAAGAAGGTGTCGGAGTATGCCAGTTCCTCTCACTTTTGTGCGGAGGAACAGCAGCAGGCTGAACTAGACTAGGATCTGAAAGCTCAGTTGCCCTGCGGAAGTGCTTGTTTCTTAGTGGCTTGACGGCTTTGTTGCCGCATCATCTCGAGCATTTGCTCCAGTTGCAGCTCAGGAATCGCCAGCGAAAGGGTGGTGACATTACCGGCCGCTTTGCACTCCAGCGTGTCGAGCAGCGTGGCTACCTGTCCAGCCGCCGCATTGTTCTGGCGGTTGAGTTGAACCATGCCAGCGACGAATTTCACCACATCTACCAGCGCCTGCGCGTCTTTTTCGGAGCGCGTAGTAGCCTCCGCCGAGATATTAACCATGTCGCCGAAACGGATACCGCCACTGGCTTCACTGATGGCCGCAAGCAAATTCCCCTTCATGGCGCCGCTCAGGTTCGGATCCGGCATCGCGTCCGCGAATTCGGACACGGGCACCAGAGTGGCAAACCAGAAGTCGTTTTTCGAGCTGAGATCATTGACTTTCGACAGCAGCTGGTTACCTGGCGCCGCACCGCTCTTCTGCCGTCCGATGGCCGCCTCGACGGAAGCCAGATCGCCCATGACCGCGTAGGTGCTGTCGAAGAAGGCGACTGCGTTTTCAACATCCGGCTTAGCGGACGACGAATGAACGAGGATGTTGACGCCTTGGAAATTGGTGGTTGTGATTCCGGTGCCATGGGCAGCTGTCGCGATTTTGCCGAGATCGAAGGCACCACGGGCCATCACCAGCCAGCGGCTGGCCGCGCTGTTCGATTCCCAATTGGACGCGATCATTATCTCTCTGACGTCGCGGCGCGGATCGAAACCGGTTTGTGCGATAAAGCTCTTAAAGCCCGCGTCATCCACCTGCATATGAGAGAGGATATACTGGCCAAACAACGAATTTTTGGTCTGATCTACCTGGATTCCCGCGATGACCTTGGCGTCGGGCATCACCAGCTTAAGGAGGGCAGGATCGGCGGCCCAAGTGGCGATCGGAAGTGTCAAAAGAACAGCAAAACGGCGCAGATTTGTCATGAAAACCTCTCTGTTGCTATTACGAGGCTAGCACGTAAGAAGTTCGGGCCACCTTAAACAGGCACTTGTTCGACGATTTCGATGCCGTAGGCGTCCAAACCCACTACCTTGCGCGGATGGTTGGTCAAAAGGCGTATAGTATGCAGCCCCAGATCGGAAAGGATCTGCGCGCCGATGCCGCTTTCGTGTTGTAGGCGCTTTTGACCGTCGGGAGTGCCGAAACTGTGATTGCGAAAGCCGGGCCCCGTCTGGTGAAGATAGACGAGCACTCCCGCGCCCTCCTCCGCGATCAATTCCAGCGATTTCCGAAGCACTCGCTGGCACTGGCATTCTACCGAGCCGAAGACATCGCCATACGTGCAATGCGAGTGCATGCGCACCAGGACGTTCTCGCGATCCGCGATCTCGCCGTGAACCAGCGCCAGATGCATCTCAGGAACGATTGTGCTGGCGTAGACAATAGTCTTGAAGTCGGCAAACTCGGTCCGCAGGCAGCCCTCCGACTGGCGCTGGACGAAGCGCTCGTTTTGCAGACGATAGCGGATCAGGTCGGCCACCGAAATCATTTTCAGGCCGTGCCGCGCGCAGAACTCCTTCAGGTGGGGAACCCGCGCCATAGAGCCATCGTCGTTCATGATTTCGCAGATGACGCCGCCAGGCCGGAGTCCGGCGAGGCGTGCCAGGTCGACCACGGCCTCGGTCTGTCCGGCGCGAACCAGTACGCCGCCTTCGCGTGCGCGCAGCGGGAAAACATGACCGGGACGCACCAGGTCGGTGGGTTTGCTGGAGGAGTCAATGGCTACCTGGATGGTACGGGCGCGGTCGGCGGCGGAGATACCGGTGGTCACGCCCTCGGCGGCCTCGATCGATTCCGTGAAGGCGGTGCCAAATCGGGAGGTGTTTCTGGACGACATCTGCGGCAGGTGCAGCGTGTCGCAGATCTCGGCGCTCAATGACAGGCAGATCAGGCCGCGGGCGTGCTTGGCCATGAAGTTGATGACGTCGGGAGTGACTTTTTCGGCTGCGATGGTGAGGTCGCCTTCGTTTTCACGGTCCTCGTCGTCGACGACGACCAGCATCCGGCCGGCCCGGAAGTCCTCGATGGCCTCCGGGATGGAGGAGAAGGGCATGGCTTAAGTATCAGGATAGCAATCGGGGGAGGAGACCGAAGACAGGAGACAGGTCCCGACCTGCCGATTCGGCAACCTTTTAAAGGCCGAGTTTCCGATCGAGCTCAGCGGTTATTTGGGGCAAGCCTTGGGGATTATTGACGACGTTACGGATGCCGGAGGTATTTTCAAATAAAGCATCGGCGGCCGCTAGCGCGAGGTTATAAGCCAAGCGTGCGTTCTCGATGCTTAAGTGCGACCAATCCTGGTGGAGGTCTTCCAGGCGCGGCATCTGCCGGGCTGCGGCGAGCTGGCGCAATTGGTCGCGCGAGGCCGGTGAGAGCTGATCGCCGGAGAGCTTCTGCGCCAGACCTTCCTGCAACCAAGCCGGCCAAGGCGTGCCGCCGGATGGAATGCTGGTTAGGCATGCATGCACCAGCTCATGAGCTAGCGCACGGCGCATTTGCGGACCCACCTGCTTGCCCTCGGTCCACGCGATGTGGATGCGTCCGTCATATTCTCCGCCGCTCCATTCCGCCGCACCGGTGCCGCGCAAGTAAGCATCCCGGCTCTGTACGATGGCGACGATTCGTTCGTCCGACGAGCAACCAAGTTGCCCAGCGATGCGGCTGTAATCTTCATCCAAAGTAGACAAGATGGCCCGCGCCGTGTCGGAAGGAAGCGCTTCGCCTTCGTAGCGCAGCGCGATGTGCATTCCCAAGAGCTTTTCAGCGCTGTGATCGGCGTCAGCCTCGCGGCGCACTCGTTCATAGACGCGAGCAAGCGTATCGTTGGGGGCCAGATCGAGCGACTGCTTCCAATAGTCAAGCGCAGCGCGAAGCTGGTCCGACCGGTAAGCAGCCAGGCCCGTGAGCAGCAGCACGTTTGGGTCGTTATGATGGCGTCTGACCGCGGGCTCCAGCAGTTCCAAGGCTTGAGCGGGCTGATTGGCGGCGAGCAGCTGCGAGGCGCGTTCCAGAGACAAATCGCCGGAGTGCACAATTAGCTTTTGACTCGCGGCTTCCATCGGACGCAACTCGCGGATGGTGTCGGCTGATGCGGCTGCGGTCCGGCCTTTTTCAAATTGCTCCAGGCCGGCCAGTCCGGAAGCCGGCACGTAGCCCATGACCAGCTTGCCATCCAGCAGGGCGGCCACCTTAAAACAGTCCGAGCCGTCGGAGAGGCGAAAACGGATCTCCACCGGTGTTCCACCCGGCAGGCTGGCGATCACTTGTGCCGTCGCGTCGCAGCCTGAGCGGAGCGCAGTTTGATCCAGCTTGGCGGACAGCGCCGCAAAGAAAAAAAGGACAGGGACCACCATGCTCTCTATATCGGCCTCATACGTTACAAACTACTCGGGTAAACACCTGACTAGGGGAAACTAACTGTTAGCCAGGCGTTTCCTCTTTCATAACCTCGCGAACCACTTGCTTCAGCTCCTGACGGAGCCCGGTCCAGTTTTCCGGTGAAAACTGAATGGTTTGAGTGGGGAAGGGCATGTCGATCCGAGCTTCCGCGAAGCGCTTTATGATTCGGGCATTCATCTCACGCCCCACCAGCCACTGTTGGCTCGGCAAGGTCTTGAAACGCGCCTTAATCACCACCGCAAAATCTCCGAGTTTGTCAACGCCCATAATCTCCAGAGGTTCTAGGATCGCTGCATGATAAGGATCGTCGGCCATGAGCTGCGCACCCAGTTCTTTGAGCACGTCGATCACGTGGCCAGTGTCTTCTTTGTAAGCAACCGAGATGCTAAAGACGTAATAGGAATATTCGCGGGTCAGGTTGGCGAGGCTCTGGATACTGCTGTTGGGAAAAATGTGCACTGCGCCGTCTTCAGCACGCAGCACCGTGGTCCTGAGATTGATTTCTTCAACCAAGCCGCCTTTACCGTTAATAACCGCCACGTCATTAATTCGGATCTGATTCTCCATCATAAGGAACAGGCCGCCCAACACGTCCTTGATGATACTCTGCGCCCCGAATCCGACAGCGACCCCGGCGACTCCTGCACCGGCCAGCAGAGGCCGGACGTCGAAGTTCATTTCTTTGAGTACCATCAGCCATGCTATTGCCCAGATGAGAACAAACAGGGTTTTCCTGGTCAAGCTGCCGATGGTTGCGGCGCGGTTTTCCACCTCGAATTCGGTTCCGCCTCCGGCTTTGAGCATCATTCGCACGGTGTAGTTTCGCAGCGAGAGCAAAACCCGGCTCAGCGCGCGTGTGCAGATGTAGGCGAATACCAGGATGAAGCCGATGCGCAGGGCGTTGAAGGCCATCGGCAGGTAGTAGTCGGCGTTCAGCAATTGGATCCGGATCGGCATCTTCTAATGATAGAGGCCGGACGCGACGGAGGCCCGGTTGTTAAACTAAGATTGTTGAACTAAGGTTGTTAGACTAAAGAATATGGCAACGGATCAGAGTAAGAGCACTGCACCGGCGGTTCGTGCCTGGGCGCCGGTAGTCGCTTTGGGCTGGCTGATACCTGGTGGCGGCCACTTCCAGCTGAAGCGCAAGGGGCGCGGCACGCTGCTGCTGGTATCCGTGCTCTCGATGTTTTTGCTGGGTCTGATGATGCGCGGCATGATGTTCCAGCCGCAGACCGGCGATATCTTGACCACGATCATCTATGTCGGCGGATTCGTGGGCGACCTGGCTTCCGGGCTCCTTTATCTGTTGGCCACCTGGCTCGGATATTCTCAGATCGATATGGCCGGACACGTACACGATTACGGGACCAAGTTCCTGGTGGCGGCGGGGCTTTTGAATATTCTGGCGATGGAAGACGCTTACGAAATCGCGATCGGGAAGAAAGACTAATGCCGAAAATGAATTTGTCCCACTTTGAGGCGGCGGTGCTGTTTGCGTTGTTTTCTTCGATTGTCCTGGGAGTGATCACCAAACGAAGCGACGCCGAGCGGTTGCGCTACGGGCTGCGCTGCTTTGCCTACTTTATCGCGGCGCTGATCGGTTTGGGCTGGCTGATGCGGCTGGGCCACGGGTAATTAATATGGGCATTCACACGAGTGTTGACAACGGGCATCCAGGACGGGCGGCCTTGTCCCGCGATAAGCAGGGCCGTAGGGGAAGCCTCTGGCCGACGCGGCACGCAGAGTGCGTGCGCTACGTTATTGATCGCACTTGCCGCGGCACACTGTCTCTGAAAGCTGCCGCGCCGGTCCCAGGGCCTTGGGATCGGACACGGTAGGCCGGCGAACGCTGAGGGTCTGGGTTACGGTGTCGTTTGGACCAGGCTTCCTCTGAATCAGTTGCTGTTCCTGGAGCCTAAGCCCGCCGGGGTCTACAGTGCCTGGAACATTCTGCCCGAAGATATCCACGACCTGCTCTTTGGAGCCATTCGCGGCTGTGACCGTCTTGGTGACCTTCTGGCTATGCAGTTGTAACTGGCCGGTGGGGCCCGGTTCGTACTCAGCCATGCTGTCGCTCGACTGCGCGCCCTGTTCGCTATGCTCGGTGGTCTGGCGAACGGCCACACGGAAGCCGCCGTTGCCGTCTCTACGGTATGTGGTTGTCTCCTCCGAAAAGCCGGCAGGCTGCTTCGATTTGACTGTGCTCTCCTTCTCCACGGTATCGAGAGTTCCATTGACCGTTGGCCGTTGCACGACTGTCTCGGCGTTCTCGGTTGAACCGCTGACCTGTGTCTCGGTGGTCGATTTTTCGATCAATTGCATGCCGCCGTTGATGTCGCCGCGATAGGTGCTGACCTGTTTCGTCGAGCTGCCATCCGGCCGCTTCTGTTCCGCGATAATCTCCTTGACGGGCGTGGTCGGATTCCCGGTCTGATCGTAGCGGCGGATGAGGCGCTCCACGACCCGCCCGGACGAATCCTCGCGGACGACCCGCTGCTCTACTCTTTCAATCGGAACTGTGCGCCCATTGATCGATTGAACGATCTCGGTTGTTTCCGCACGGCCGTCCGACTTGCTGCGAATCACTGACGGACCATCGGCCACGCGGTCGCCATTGATGTTGATGGCGCTGGTGGAAGTAACGCTGCTCTGTTGGGCGCAGAGCAGGAATGCGGACGCGGTAGTGGCTATAAAGACGAGCTTCACATTTTCAGGCTAGCGTTTTCCGCTTACAGCTTCAATGCGGTAAAACCCTTAGATCCTGAGAACACTCTTTCCATCCAGGGCCGGACGATTTCACCGGCTTTGGACGGAAAACGATGCGGGCCGGGAAGCAGGTGAAACTCGACGTCGGAGGCTCGCCGCCGCAGGCGGTCGGCAAAGGTTGAAACCACATCGAGTGGATAGAATTCATCTTGGTCGCGCGATATGTGCAGAACGGCAGCTGGGACAGGCTGGTACTTGTCTTCTTCCCAATCGCGTGGGACTCCACCGCAAATCCCGATTATGCCAGCCACCTCGCCAGGGTGTGTCCCGACGAAGCGATAGTTGAGGCCTACAGGCTGCGAGAAGCCGATCAGCAGGCAGCGCTCTGGTCCGACGTCGAACTGGCGGCGAAGATCAGCCAGCGCCTGGCGCACCATATCGTGGTGCAGCCTGACCGCTGAATCCCAGTGCGGGCGGATGCCCCAGTTGTAGGCCGGGACCGATTCGGCATTGGGCAGTCCTAAGTTGCCGTAGTGCTGGTTAGGCGCCTGAAGGGAGGCCACGACATGCTCTTCGCCGAGCAGGTCGGTAGTGAGCCGCAACATCGCTTCCGGGTTAGAGCCATAGCCATGCAGCGCGAGCACTATCAATGGATTAGCAGCGACATTATGGGGCGCCTGGAGCAGGTAGCGGCATTCCAAGGCGGCTGGGAAGGTATGTTGTTGAGGGGACATTCAGCTTATCGGAATCTCCATAATAGTCTGGGGCGGACCCGCCGATAAAGAGACTAGCAGGCCTTCGTGTGGCCGACAGGGAGATTTGCGATGCCGACATCCACAAGTCAATTCGCGCATCTGAATTGAAGAACTGACTTAAGAATCGATGAACTGATTCAAGAATCGATGAACTTGATTCAATCTGGAGTGCCAGGAGGTTGTTTTATGGAGTCAAAGACCGACCCAAAATCCGTAGCCGAAGAGCAGATCGCTCACTTGGATGAAGCGCTCGCGCTGAGCCGCGTGGGAGGCGATTTCGAGCTGCTGCGCGAAGTGGTAGGCCTCTTCCTGGACGATTACCCGCGAGCGCTCGAGAAGATCCGCATGGCGGTTGCCGCCAATGACGCAACCGGCGTCGAGCATCATGCCCACAGTTTGAAAGGCTCGGTGTCCACGTTCGGCGCCAAGTACGTCTTCGATGCGGCGCTCGCGCTGGAGAGACAGGGCCGTAGCGGCAATCTATCCGGCGTGGAGAATGGCTTGAGAACGCTCGAAAACGCACTTCAAGACCTGCGGCCGGACCTGGAAGCATTGCAAGCCAGGTAGACGGCTAGCGCTCCGCGAACACTGATCGGCGGCAAACTTTTCACCCGTCCAAGTACGTCCTCTCTGTTATAGTGTTAAGTCTGCTCCCTATGACGCTCTCCACGCCTGCAACGGAGATTGTTTGTGCTCACAGTCCGGATTCCGATGACGCGTTCATGTTCTACGGTTTGGCAACCAAAAAGGTGCGCTCGCGGATGGTCAACTTTCGCCACGTTCTGGAGGATATCGAGACCCTGAACCGCAAGGCCCTGGACGGCGCTTATGAGCTGACGGCAATCTCTTATCACGCTTATCCTTACGTGGCCGACAAGTATGTCCTCATGGCCAGTGGATCTAGCGTGGGCGACGGGTACGGGCCTATTCTGGTGAGCACACGGCCGATGGCTCCCGAAGAAATCAAGGGCAAGAAGATCGCTATCCCGGGAAAAATGACCAGCGCCTATCTGGCCCTGCGACTGTTCGAGCCGGACTTCGAAGCGGTGGTAGTTCCGTTTGATAAAATTCTCGACGCCGTCGCCGAGCACGCCGTAGATGCGGGTTTGGTCATCCACGAAGGCCAATTGACCTACGGCCGGAGCGGGTTTCACAACGTTCTCGACCTGGGGCGATGGTGGAAAAGCGTTTATGATCTGCCGTTGCCGTTGGGAGGCAACGTGCTCCTAAGGTCGATCCCGGACGACGTCCAATCGGAATGTTGCCGGCTGATGCGCGAGAGCATTCAGTACGCGCTCGATCACAGTGAAGAGTCGCTGAACTACGCGTTGCAGTTCGCGCGCGACCTGGAGCCGCGGCTGGCGGAGAAGTTTGTGGGGATGTACGTCAATCACTTCACCGTCGACTGCGGCGAACTGGTGCCGCTGGCCGCCCAGAAGCTGCTGGATATGGGTTACGAGGCTGGTCTTATTTCTAAAAAAGTGAAAGTCGAATTCGTTCGCTAAATACGTCTAAGAGTTTTATGTGCCGAAGTAAACGTACAACCTGCATGACCCTAGGCTGTTTTGTGCTGGCTGGGATTGGCTTGGCGGCGCAGGAAGTCGCCAAGCAGCGTGTCAAAGCCGTTCGTGATTTAGGCAAGGGCGGTTCTGGGGAGATTTCAAGAATCGAGCCATTTCTCACGGACCCGGACTTGGACGTGCGGCTGGAGGCCGTCAAGGCGATCATCGATATCGGCACACAGACCAGCCTCAATCCACTGATAAAGGCCGCCGCCGATAACGACGCCGAAGTGCAGATACGCGCTACGGACGGGCTGGTGAACTTCTATGTGCCTGGCTACGTGAAGACCGGCCTCACGGCTCCGCTGCGGCGGATGGGGACATCCATCAAGAGCAGGTTTACCGAAACCAATGATCAGGTGATCGATCCTTACATCCAGGTTCGGCCGGAGGTTATTCAGGCGCTGGGTCGGCTGGTGCGAGGCGGCGCCAGCATGGAATCGCGCGCCAATGCCGCACGCGCCACCGGTATACTGCGTGGCCGCCAGGCTCTGCCCGATCTAGAGCAGGCGCTGCACTCGAAGGACACGCCGTTGATCTACGAGTGCCTGGTTGCGATCCAGAAGATACGGGACCCGAGCGCGGGCGCCAGCATCATCTTCCTGGTTCACGACCTGGACGAGCGGGTTCAACTTGCCGCGATCGAGACCACTGGTCTGCTGATGTACCACGATGGCATTAACGATCTGCGCGATGTGCTGGACCGCTCCAAGAACATGAAGGTGAAGCGCGCGGCGCTCACCTCGATGGCGGAACTGCCGGATGAGCAGATGCACGGAGTTTACATCGCGCACTTGAACGACAAGGACGATGGACTGCGCGAGGGCGCGGCGGAGGGATTGGCGCGGCTGAAGAACCCTGCCGATCGCACGGCCGTCGAAAATGCGTTTTCCAATGAGCGCAAAACCGGACCCAGGCTTTCGTTTGCATTTGCGCTGGTGTCGATGGGCAAGCGCGAACTGGGCGAATTCGATCCACTGAAATACCTGTTGGACAATCTCAATTCGTCCGGCTACAAGGGAGTGGCGCGGCCTTATCTGACCGAACTGGCGCGCGATCCGGAAGTTCGCGCGGCGCTCTATACGGGATTGCAGGATCCCACAGCCACGAAGGACGAAAAGCTCGGGCTCGCACAAATCCTCGCGCAGAGCGGCGATCGCGACTCTATTCCAGCGCTGGAACGTTTGTCCAAGGACTCCGACCAGGAGGTCGCGCAAGAGGGGCTGAGAGGGCTAAAGAACCTACGCGCGCGGCTACCTTAGCATCCGCCTAACGCGGAACCGCAGGCAGAATCACGATAGGAGCGCGCCAGAAGGCAAACTTCTGGGCCGCTGGATCCATCACGCTCACCTGGCAGATGTATCTACCTGGTTGCAGCTTTGCCAGCGGCACACTGAAACGTAGCGGGAGCGCCTTGGTCTTCGGGTTCAAGCCCTCCGACACCTGCAGCGGCTCGGTTTCGAAGGCTTTCACTTTGCCCCTGTAGAAACTGACATACGCCGTTAACGGCTGGGTGGCATCGGCGGCCGGTTCGTAGGCCTCCAGGTAGACGTACAGATTTTGATCGGTGCGGAACACCCTGGTCACGCTGGGAACCAACTTCACACCGTCCTCGATGAGCGGATGCGCGGCCAGAATCTTCCTGTCTTTTTCGGCCGTGGCCAGCGCGGCGTCGAGCTTTTGGCGCTGGTTGCTCAGGATCACCGAACTAATGGGCAGATATCTTTGTTCGAGTCCCAGGTCAGGCACTTGAAACTTGGTTTCGAAGGTACCCATCTTACCGGTTTCGTTTTCGCGGGCGAGAAACTTGGCCGTGTAAGCGCCCGGCGCCAGCGTGAAGCCGGTGTCGTATTCGAGCGTGGTTTTGGACAGTTGCTGAGCGCCCTCGCCTTTGAGCTTCACCTGGATGTTATCGCGTACATTTCCCAGCGTGACACCCCTGGAGTCTTTGATCTCCCCGATGAAATCGAAACGCGTGCTTTCGGCGCCGCCGTGGCGAGCCAGCTCGATTTCGGAACCCGGGATCTTCACTACGAGCGGGACAAAATAGCGATCACGACCGAGGCGGAAGTAATCCAGCTCCATCGCAATATCCATGTCGGTAACGGGATCGCCCAGCACCAGGGCTTGTGCCAGCTGCCGCTCTTTATCGCTCTCGCTGAATTTGTTAAATTGTTTGCCCGCGTAATATCCCTGGCGGTAATCTAGTTTGGCGATTTTGCCGGCCTGCGCGCTATTATTCAAGGTGATCTTGACTCGGCGAAAATGGCCGTCGAGGGCGGCGTTGCTCGAATAATATCCGATGATGTAGTAGCTGGTCATGTCCTTTTGGGCCTGCACAATACCCATCGAAAGGTCGTTGTTATCGAGCAATGCCTTGCCGCCGGTGTCCGCGGCCAGAGTATATAGCGTCTCCTGTTGATTCTGAAAATTACTGGTGGCGGCACGAGCGGAGCTTCCCGAATACATGCCTTGGCCGCCGGGCGAGCCCTTGGTCGCGTCGCCGAGCGGCGCTTGCCCCACCAGGCCGCGGGCGTCGATGGGATAAAAAGAGACATTGGCGCGGATGGCCGCGTTGATCGTGGACCGAAGCTGCGCCTGGTTGTCGAGACCATTGCGCTGGATGCCGCTGGCGAAGTAGACGAGCGATTTCTTCTCGTTGAGCGAACCCAGCATTTTGACGGCTGTTTCGAGCGCCGACAACTGGCGGTCTGTATTGAAGATGTTGAATTCGGTATCGTCCTGCTGGAACGCCGCGCCGGTATCGGACGCGCTGTCGTCCTGGCTGCTGATCTCGAAGCCCTGGCCTTCTCCGATAGTCAAGCTCCGGATGTCCTTAGCGAGTTGGTCCCGGTCGTCGGTGAAATCTTGCAATACTTTCACGTCGCTGGAGAAGGTCATAATAGCCACAAGGTCCGCGGGCGTGATTTGGGTTTGCAGAAACTTCAAAGCGGCGGTTTGCGCCCGCTTCTGGTCCTGGATCGGCATGGAGGTCATGTCGAAGAACATGACCATCAGGCGGCGGTTGCGGTATTTGAGGTCGCCAGGCCTTTCCGGCGCAATATCGATTCTGACGAGGGGTTTGACGCCAGAGTTGTCAACCGGTTTGGGGGCGGCGGGAACGGTTGGGGACCTGACGGGACCAGAGGATGCGCTAGCCAGCTCTTCTTCCAGCGTTTGGAATTCAAAGACGCTGATCTTCTGCGGCTTCCCGTCTTCGGTGATCGTAAAATCGGTGGGTTTAAGACCGAGGATCGGCTTGCCGTCTTTGCCCTTGATCAGGACATCCTCCACGACTAATTGCGTCGTGGTCGCGAAACGCAGATTCGTTTCCGGACCGTTAGCGATAGTCTGCGCAGGTTGCTGCGCATTAACCGATAACCAGGCGCACAAGAAAAGAGCAATAACGGGGCGCTGCATTCTTAGAACCTGAACCTAAGTGTAAGTTGCATGGTGCGCATCGCATTGGCGCTGACCGGCAGTCCAAACTGTGCGTTTCCAAGCGTCGTGTTCCAGGTAGTGTAGGTCACATGGTTCAACACGTTTGTGGCATCGAACCGTATATCGAAACTGCGCCTTTCGCCAAGACGGAAAACACGGCCCGCCGACGCATTGAATCCGAACTGCATGGGTCCCGTAATGATGCCTCGGCCGGCATCTCCCCATTGACCCGGCACGGGGTTAGCGAAAACGGCGGTGTTGAAGCCGTAGCCGGGGAGGGCGGCGTCGAGCGATCCGCCGATGTAATCCGCGCGGACGGTTCCGGTCACGCCTGTACCCCGGGCAACGCGGTTAAGGATGATGGGCGTTTCGGGCAAACCGCTGGCCATCACCAACGTGGTGGAGAAGGTCCACTCTTTGGCTAACGCTCCTTTCCACCCATTCAAGAGAGTTCCGCCGGTCGTGCCTTGGCCGGTGCTGTATTGGTCAGTCAGATTGAAGGTGTGAGTCCGATTGAAACTGGAAAGCGACCGGTCCGCCGTGAGATCGAGCCAATTTTGAGCGTACCCTGCACCGGGGCCGCCGCGCCCGCCCAGGCCCTGCGCATCGTCAAGAGCTTTGGAGAAAGTGTACGTGCCATTCCAGGAAAAACCGCTCCGGAAGCGGCGCTGAAGTTGTACGCTGCCGGCGTTGTAGCTGGAGTTTCCGTTCGAAGTGACGTACACATAACCGGACGGATATGGGCTTGCTGGCGCTCCAGCCGGGAACGTGTTCGGCAGGAATTCCTGCAACTGATGTGTGCCCTCGTTGCCCTGATAGGTGAGCGTCAGAATAATTGACGACGACAGGTTTTGTTGGACCGACGCTTGCCAGTAATGTAAGTACCCGATCTTGAAGTTTGGATCGAGCCCGTACGTTTGGGGTACCGCGTTGATTGCCGGCGTAACGAAAGCGTTGGCGATCGTATACGGATTGCTCAGGGAATTCGGCTGCGTCACGCTATAAGACAGAGGAGACTGCTGGGCCATCAGAGCGGCTAGCGGCTGATAGACCGAGGTGTTGTAGTAGATCCCGTAACCGGCGCGCACCACCGTTGAATGCTGCGTAAACGGTCGCCAAGCGATTCCTATGCGCGGCTGGAACTCGTGATAATCGGGACGAAGGAGTGCGGATGGATAGCCCGCCTGGCTTGCGGGTATGCACTGGGGCGCTGCGGCGGAAGTTGGCGCAGTCGCGCATACGGCCGATTCAGACGTGAAGCCGGGCCCGATATTCAGGTTGACCAGTCGGTTGTACAGTTCGGTGACGGGCGCCTGAAAATCCCAGCGCAACCCGACATTGATGCTGAGGTTGTTTTTGATGCGCCAATCGTCGTTCACGAATCCATCCAGCCAGGAGGTGCGGTAGTATTTGTCGGCGTTCCCGTAGGCAATGGAACTGGTAGCGGGATAGCCCTGAAGGAAGTCGGCGAAATCGTTGCCCGTGAACGTGCCGGTAAAGAGGAAGCTGCCGCGTGGATTCTGCTGCGACAACTGATTGAAATCGAGCCTTCGAAAGTCTCCGCCAAAAGTAAAATTGTGCTTGCCGTGAATCCAGATCACGTTCTCGCCCACCTGATTGGTGTCGTTATGATTCCGCGAAAAGTTTCCATCTGAAAGAGTCGTAAACCCGCTCGAAAACGATAGGCTGGGGGGACCCCAGAACGCCGGCGCTTGATCATTGCCTTGAATCGCCGCCGCTTCGGAGACGTTTTGCGTGTTAGCGAAGAATGGCGTCGTCTGGGAGGCCGCGCGGCTGAAGCTGTAGCGCAGGTTGCTGATCAGAGTCGTGGTGAAGTGATGGGTCCATTGCACACTGGAGCTGATTCCGGTCGTGTTGGCGGAATCGACAAACCCGAACAAGTTCGGATTGGTATTGATCGTATCGCTATTCTGCCATGAGAAATTGCCCGTTAACTGGTTCTTGGCATTGATGGTCTGACTGATGCGAGTGTTCACGTTGCTTTGGTTGCCGGTGCCAACGACAGGGATTTGGTAGTTGTAGCGCGAGCTGCCCGAAAAGTTTGGAAGCGGGTAGAGATTCAGGAGCGACTGCGCTTGGGGGCTGATCGGAATAACTGACAAGCCTGGAAATACACCCGCGCGTTCAGCTTCAGTGGGTACGAGGCCGGTAACGACGCTGGCATTCCGGTTCCGCGTCAATTGGTAGTTGAGGAAGAAAAATGTGTTTTGCCCACTGAGCAGCTTGGGAATTTTCAGCGGACCGCCCAACGCGCCGGTGGTGCGGAAGTGATTATAAGCACTCTTAGGCGTATCCTGACCGGTGAGCGAGAAAGGCTTCGCGTCCAGCGCCGAGTTGTCCCAAATAACCGCGAGGTTGCCGTTGTATTGGCTGCGCCGGTTTCGGCGGGCATTTCCAAACGAGTTGCGCCCGTTCTGACCGGGTCCGCGCTGTCCGCCACGGCCAGGCCCACCGAAACCACCCCGGCCTCCGCCGCCAAAGCCTCCGCCCCGGCCACCGAAACCTCCTCCACCAAAACCTCCGCCTCCGGGACCACCACCGCCGGGCCCTGGACCAGGACCACCGATCACCTGGGCTCCCGGTCCGCCGGGACCGTTGACACCAAAGCCATTTGCCCCTGGTCCACCAGGTCCATTGAAACCGCCGGGTCCCAGCCCTCCCGGGCCGCCGGGGCCGAAACCCAACCAGTCGTTCTGTTGAGGCGCATTCACGCCGTTGCTGACGCTGCCATTCACAACAAACGCTTCCGAGGCGCTTTGGTTGAGGTCACTCATATTCGCGCTGGCCGCGGCAGGCTCAGCTTCCGCTTCGAGGGCTGCAGCGTTTTGCGCGTTCACATCCAGACGTTGGAATCCACCTCCAGCGAGCGATTGTTGTATTGAAGGCCGGCCTGCATTGCCACCTTGCCCGCCTCTACCTGGTCCAGCAAGATTTGGCCGATTCGGCGGCGCTCCGTTGCCGGCTGTTGCGTTCTTGGCGCCGGACGAGGCATCTCGCGGCCTCCGCGGAGCCGCAGCCTGTTGCTGATTCGATGCTGGCAGGGATGCGAGCCGCAGGTCGAACTGTGGAATCTCCGAGGCTGCCATACTCACTGCTCGATTGAGTTTTGTGAAACCGGGCATTTCAACTTCGAGAGTCCATGCTCCATCTTCCAGGTCCGGAAAATTATAGGCCCCCTGCTCGTCGGTGGTCGTGACGATTTTTTTGTCGCCTTGAATCGCAGTTACGGTGGCGCCGGGCACTGGCAATCCCGCGGACCTCACGCTTCCGTGATGCTCGGCGGCAAGCAAGCCAGTGGTGGCAAAACAGCAAGTGAGGAGATAAAGCCAGCTCCTCAAAAACAACTTGGTGTGCATGCGATCTTGCTTCTTAGGCGAATGGTAGAAAGAGACCGTTACGAAAATTAGACGGACTCGGCCAAAAAATAGATTAGTAAAGCTTTGTAAAACATAGCAGGTTTTGGAACTTAGTTCGGAGGTCGCCCAATTCGCGCATCTACGGATCGAGTCGCGTTAAGACGCTCTGAAACGACGCTCTGAAACTCCGTGCCAGTCACCCAATTCCTGGCAGGATCGCCGTTCTGATAATCCGGAGCGCGCCAGAGCTGCAGCGGGGAATTGATGTAGAGTTGCCCGCGCTTGAAAATCGTAAATGATCCGGAGAGACGTGCCGGTTGCGGTGGGATCGTCGGCCGGCTTCAAACGAAAGTTCATATAAATCGCACGGTCGCCCGCCAGCCAACGATCTTCGCTCACGCTCTCCACCAGCATTTTCGGTAACTCGTACTGCAGTTGCATTCCCCAGCTCCCGGTGATCGTCAGCACCGCGTGGTAGAGACGCGATATTGTTCCAGGCGATATCCCCAGCAGTTGCCAGCGCCGCACTTCTGGCCAAACGCCATGGTGGAACGAGCCAGAACGCGGACCAGCAGCACCGTCCCGAGCGCCAACATCCCGATCACGGCGGCGGTCCACAGGACTCTTCGAATGAGCAGTGTCACAACTGAATGCTTATTATGCGAGAAAATGGAGTCGTGATGAAATTAATGCGATTCGTTGTCATCGCAATACTGGGGGTGGTCGTTCTCGCGGCTCAAACCCAGCCGCCGTCAACTCAGCAAACGGCTGAGCATAATATTCCCGCACTCTCACTGAGCGATCTCAGCTCGTCGCTCGAAAGTTTAGTGACTCGAGTCCGTCCGGCAGTGGTTCAAATCTTTTCGACCGGCTACACAGCCGCTGAGGAAAACGACGCCACTACTACCAGTCTGCTGACGAAGCAGCATAGCATCGGAACGGGCGTGGTGGTCGGCGAAGATGGCTACGTCATCACCAATGCGCACGTTGTGCGCGGCGCGCGGCTGATCCAAGTCCGGCTTCCGTCCCTCCGGCGTGATCCGGTGGCCGCCAAACTTCTGGAAGCAAAACTGGTGGGGATGGATCGCGAGATCGATCTGGCCGTTTTGAAAATTGACAAGACTGGTTTGCCGCATCTGGCGCTGGGGGATTCTGAGCGGCTGCATCAGGGCGAACTGGTGATGGCCTTCGGGAATCCGCTGGGTTTAGAAGGCTCGGTAAGCATGGGAATCGTCAGCTCCACCGCCCGGCAGATTCATCCCGACGATCTTATGGCATACATTCAGACCGACGCCCCGATCAACCCTGGTAATAGCGGCGGGCCGTTGATTGATTCTCACGGACGCGTGGTCGGTATCAACACGTTTATCCTGACTCAGTCGGGTGGCAGCGAAGGCCTGGGATTCGCCATCCCCAGCAATCTGGTGTCTCGAGTCTACAATCAGATCCGGCGCGAAGGGCACGTTCATCGCGGACGAATCGGCGTGTTTGCCCAAACCATTACTCCCGCCATAGCCTCGGGACTCGGTCTGGCGCAGGACTCAGGTGTGATCCTCAGCGATGTTGAACCGGAGGGTCCGGCCGATAAGGCGGGCACTAAGGTGAATGACATTGTACTCACCCTAAATGGAAAAATGATGCGCACGGCGCCTCAGCTCGAAATGGAGATTTTCCGCGCTCCCATGGGTCAAAAATTGACCTTGGCAGTTTTGCGCGGTTCCGATCACCTTACGATTGACGTTGCGGTTGCCCAGACCGAAGACGACCCGCAGCGCTTCGCCGACCTGGTGAATCCCGAGGACAACCTAATTCCCCGCCTGGGAATCCTGGGCATCGGCATCGACAAGAAACTCGCCGAATTGCTGCCGGATCTTAGGAATTCTTATGGAGTTGTCGTGGCCGCGGGCTCTGCCACCGATATCGCCACCGGAACCGGATTGAAGCCCGGAGACGTCATTTATTCCGTGAACGGATCTCCGGTCTCGACGGTCGCCGCTCTCAAGAATAGGCTGAGCGAATTCAAAGCTGGTCAGGAAGTGATCATGCAAATCGAGCGCTCCGGCCGGCTGATGTTGGTTACCTTGGAATTGGAATGAAGCTGGCCGCGCTGGCACTGCTGTCTTTGTTGATTGCGTTCGCGGGGCATGCGCAGACGCGCCAGAAGCGGAAGCCGTCCACTCCGGCCATCGCCGACAAGTCGACGTCCGCACCCGCGAACGGCGGGGCTTGGCTGATCGAGACCCTCAAGGTAGAAGGGATTCGCAATTACACCGCGGATCAAATCCTGGCTGTGGCCGGCATTCACACCGGCGATTCTGCAGGCAAGACGGAATTCGAAGCCGCGCGCCAGCGTTTGATGGCCACCGGCGTTTTCGCCACCGCCGGTTATCGATTTACTCCCGCCAAGGACAATAAAGGCTACGACGCGAGTTTCGAGGTTTCGGAAATTGAGCAGATGTATCCGGCGCGATTTGAGGATTTGCCGGCTTCCGACGCCGAGTTACGCGCCTGGCTGAAGCAGAAAGACCCGCTGTTCGCGCCGAAGATCCCTGCAACTAAACCCGAACTGGACCGCTACGCGCAGTGGATCGGCGAGTTTTTGGCGCAGCGGGAATATCATGAGCTCGTCGCGGGCCGGGTAGTCTCGGAGAACCCGTCCGGGTTGGTCATCGTCTTTCTGCCGGCTAAGGGTCTTCCTGTTGTCGCTCACACTATTTTCACTAACACGGGTACTGTCCCGGCGGGCATCCTGCAGACCGCGATGTACGGCGTCGCTATCGGTCTTCCTTACGAAGAGCCGCAATATCGTTTGCTGCTGGATTCGACCATTCGGCCCATATATGAGGCGCGCGGCATGATCCGCGTTGCCTTTCCCAAGATTGAAACTGAGCCGGCCAAAGATGTCGATGGCTTGGCCGTGACCACGCAGGTCGAGCAGGGGCCGGTGTACAAGCTCGCCAAAGTGAACTTTCGTGGCGCGCCAGAATCCGGCGCGGATCTCGACAAACTAGCCAATCTAAAAACCGACCAGCCTGTTAATTTCGATGATGTAAAGACAGCCCAGCAGCACATCGCGGAGAGGTTGCGGCGCGACGGCTTCCTGCATGTGACATCGGAGGTCAGACGCAATCCGAACGATACCGAGCACACCATTAGCCTGACCTTCCAGATTACGCCGGGACCGCAGTTCACGCAGGGGAAGCTGGATATCGTGGGACTCGATCTGGTTTCTGAGCCCGTGATCCGCAAGATGTGGGGTTTGCCGCCCGGCAAGCCATTCAATATCGACTATCCGGATCACTTCCTGGCGCGAGTTAAAGGAGACGGGCTTTTCGACAACTTGAAGACGACGCGCGCCGAGACCAAGGTCAATGAGGGCGAGCACACCGTCGACGTGACGCTCTATTTCAACAAATAATGGCCGGTGCTTTACTTTTCTGCGGGCGCTTTCGCCGCGCGAAAGTGCTGCCTCACACTGGTATCCTAAGGGGAGTGTCAGTGCCGTTGAATTTTCACCTGGAGCAATACGACGGGCCGCTCGATCTCCTGCTGGATTTGATCCGTAAACAGCAGGTCAACATCTACGACATCCCGATTGCGTCCATCACCCAGCAGTATCTCGAATACATGCAGCGCGCCCTGGAGCTGGACATCGAGCTGAGCGCGGAGTTCGTCTACATGGCGGCGACGCTGATTCACATCAAGTCGCGCATGTTGCTGCCCAAGGATCCCGAGCTGGACAAGATTTCTCCTGAAGAAGATCCGCGCCAGGAACTGGTAGACCGGCTGCTGGAGCACGAACGCTTCAAGAATGCCGCCGAGATGTTGCAACAGAAAAAGATGATCGAAGAAGCCGTCTGGTCGAATCCCCAGATCGATCAATTCCTGGCGGAAGATACCGAGCCCGGCCTGTCGGTCACGCTCTTCGATCTGGTCAAAACGCTACAGGTGGTTCTGGAGCGCGCCAAGAATCGACCGATCTACGAAGTCGGAAAAGAAGACGTCAGCATCCCGGACATGATCCGCTACCTGGAAGCCATCTTTCGCGACCTCAACAAGACCGATACCTTGTCGGTGGCGGAGTTGTTCGAAAGGCAGGGAAGCCGGCGCGCCATGCTGTGCCTGTTCCTGGCGGTCCTGGAACTGGTCCGGCGTCAGGCGTTGGCGCTGACCCAGAAAGATGCGTTCGGGGACATTGGCCTGAAAAAGAATCGCGGCTTCGACGAAGTGCTCGGTCAAGACGAATCGCTGGCCGCAATTGAACAGGAATACAGCTAACCGGAATGAAACAGCCAGAAGTACAATCCGCCCCGGAAACAGAAGGGGCGATTCCCGAAGAACTGCGCGAGAGCCCGCTCTCGGCGGCCGACACGGCTGAGGCACAGCTCAAGGCGCTGGTGGAGGCGGTGATCTATATCACCGATGAGCCACTGTCGGCGGACCAGATCGCGATCGCGCTCGGGCAGCCTGCCGAGAAGGTCGGTCGCGTTTTGGAAGAGCTCACGGCCGAGTATAACAAGCCCGAGCACGGCCTGACCGTTCGCGAGATCGCGGGCGGCTACAAAATGTCGACCAAGCCGGAGCATCACGAGGCCATCCGTGCCTTCGTCAAGAATCTGAAGCCGGCACTGAAGCTGTCGCTGGCCGCGCTCGAGACGCTGGCTCTGATCGCGTATAAGCAGCCGATCACGGCGCCGGAAGTGATGGATGTGCGCGGTGTACAGGGCGCCGGTGTACTGAAGACCTTGCTGGATCGCAAATTGATCGCCACCGGCGGCAGAAAACAAGTGGTCGGGAAGCCGATCTTGTATAAGACCACGAAAGAGTTCCTGGTGCAGTTCGGCTTGAAAGATCTGAGCGAGTTGCCGACACTAAAGGAGTTCGAAGACTTGAGCCGGCTTTCCGTCTCTGAAGGTGAACCCGAACCTGCCGAAGCGGTTGAAGCGGCGACGGCCGGCGTGGGCACCGAGCCCGACTCGGAGGCCGCGGCCGAGTCCTCCGAATAAATGCCCGAAGAGAGGCTACAGAAACTGCTGGCGCACGCCGGGATTGCAAGCCGGCGCAAAGCCGAGCAGCTCATCAGGGAAGGCCGCGTGGCTGTGAACGGCACAGTGATCACGGAACTCGGGAGCAAGGCCGATGCCGAGCGCGACCACATCAAGGTGGACGGCAAACATATTCATGCTCCCGAAAAACCGGTCTACCTGCTGATGAACAAGCCCAGGAACTTTGTCACAACGGTCAGCGACCCGGAAGGCCGGCCGACGGTGATGGATCTGTTGCGGGGCGTAAAGGCGCGCGTTTATCCGGTGGGTCGCCTGGATTACCACAGTGAGGGTCTGCTGTTGCTTACCAATGATGGCGAATTTGCGAAGCGAATTACGGCTGCGGGCACCCACGTGGCCAAGATCTATGTCGTCAAAGTGAATGGCCCGCTGAGCCCCACTCAAGAGGCAAAGTTTCGCGAGGGCGTGGCGCTAAGTGGCAAGAAAACTGCGCCCGCGGGTCTGAAGCTGATCCGGCGCGCGGAAAATCCGTGGTACGAAGTGCGGCTCATCGAAGGGCGCCAGAATCAGATTCGTCTCATGTTCAAGAATTTTGGCCGATTGGTGGAGAAGCTGCGGCGCGTCAAAGTCGGATTCATGGAGCTGGGATCGCTCGAACCGGGGAAGTTCCGGCATCTCACGTCGGCCGAAGTAGCGCGCTTCCGCAAAGTGCTAAAGATGGAGGACCAGTAATCGAATGGGAATGATTCCCGACCTGCTTCGAAAGAGCCGGGTCATCGCAGTGGTGGGACTTTCGAGCAAACAGTTCCGGCCGTCCTACGGCGTAGCGGAGTACATGCAGAAGGAAGGATACCGGATCATTCCAGTGAATCCGCACGAAACCAAAGTGTTGGGCGAGAAAGCCTACGCGCGTCTGGAGGACGTGCCCGAGCACGTCGATATTGTGGACATCTTCAGACGTTCGGAGTTTGTACGACCGCTTGTGGACGACGCCATCCGCATCGGCGCCTCGGCGGTTTGGATGCAAGAGGGAGTGGTCGATGACGAGGCGGCGGAAAAAGCCCGCGCGGCCGGGCTGGCGGTGGTGATGGACCGCTGCATCCTGAAGGAACACACCCGGTATTTTCGGTAGCGCTCTAGCGCCGCCGACGCTCGCGACGTCAGTGAAACGGGCTGGACTAAAACAGGGGAGTGTGCGCCCCAAGCGATTCGTGAGACCGCTGTGGCACTCTTAGAGTGGCGCCCTTCCCGATGCACATTCCGCACGGCACGCTACCGCTACTGGCCGACTATTTTTCGGTCATCCTGATCGACATTCTGTTGGCCGGCGACAACGCCCTGGTGATCGCCATGACGGTGCGGGTTCTTTCCAAGCCGCAAAGGCGAATCGCAATCACCTTCGGCGCGGGTGCGGCAGTGCTGCTACGGGTGATCCTGACTATCGGCGCAGCGCGGCTCCTCAGCATCGAATTCCTCAAGTTGCTGGGCGGCGCCTTCGTCATTTGGATCGCCGTGAAAGTTCTCGCGGATGCCAGTTCGCCACCGCCCGCAGCGCCTGACCGGGGTAGTTTCCTAAAGGTCATATGGCTAATCGTGTTCGCCGATATTACCATGTCCCTCGATAATGTTCTGGCGGTTGCCGGTGCGGCCAAAGGGAGCACACCGTTGATCATTTTTGGGTTAGGCCTGAGCATACCTTTCGTGGTGTTTTCGAGCAATTTGATTGCGGTGCTAATGGATCGCTATCCCGCGATCTTGTATTTGGGTGCGGCCATTCTAGGCAAGGTCGGAGGAGAAATGATGTCTACTGATCCATTTATCACGCGCTCGCTACATCCATCCGCTGGGATGATCTATGCGGTGGAGGGATTAGCCATTGTAAGCATCCTGGTGGTAGGAAGACTGCTCTGCGGTAAACGTACTCACCCGAAGGCTGCGGACCACGACCATCTTGTGCGATAGAATTGAATTGAAACTATTTTCTGGAGCCTGCGAAAAATGCCGATTTACGAATATGTCTGTGACGATTGTGGCAACAAGTTCGAGAAGCTCGTTCGCCGCAACGGAGACGCGCTCGCCTGTCCGAGCTGCGGACAGTCGCACTTGACTACGGCGCTTTCGACGTTCGCCGCGCATTCAAATGGAAAGGCGAAGAGTTCTGAGTTTCCTTCGTGCCCCGGGGGGATGTGCCAAACCCCGGACCTGTGCGGCCGCAACTGAATCCGCCCGCCGCCATGTCCTGAAGGTTGGCGCCTTTTGGCGTAAGAAGTGCTGGTTGACTTCTGTATGCGGCTCCGCTATAGTTCTGAAGTACTGATGTATCAACGGTTTGTCCAGTAAATCGGACTAATTTTAGAGCGCTGCGGGAGGCGGTTTTCTCTGATCGGTTTGGATTCCCAGATGCACCCGTGTACCGCTCCGTGGCCGTTGTAGTAGCATGAACTCCAGGAGTTTGGCCATGGCCAGCAGAGCAGATGAGCACAAGCTAAACGTTCCGGTGTCCGCCGAAGATGCGGATTACGAGCAGCTCATCGACGACTACAGCCATTTTGCGCCGCCCCACGACGGGGAGTTGCTGCAGGGACGGGTCGTCAAACTCCATGAAAAAGATGTGATTGTAGACTTTGGATATAAATCCGAGGGGCTAGTTCCGATCGAACAATTTGCCCAACCGGATGGCACGGTTCAGGTCCAGGTGGGCGACGTCATCGACGTGATGGTGGACCGTCAGGGAGAGCAGCCGGAAGGCTACATCCTACTGTCGCACCAGAAGGCCAGCCGGTTAAGGTCCTGGGACAACCTGGAGAAGGCACACCGCGACGGATTGGTCGTATCAGGTCGCGTGACCGGCCGCATCAAGGGTGGATTGTCGGTGGACGTCGGGGTTCCGGCGTTCATGCCGGGGTCTCAGATTGACGTCCGGCCGATTCACAACCTTGACTCGTTTCTGGATCAGGACATTCCGGTTAAGATCGTCAAGCTGAACCGTCGGCGGGGCAATGTGGTGGTCTCGCGCAAGATGGCAGTCGAAGAAGAGCAGCAGGTGCGCAAGAGCGCCGCGCTGCAGGTGCTGGCCGAAGGAGCGGTCGTAACCGGGGTGGTCAAAAACCTGACCGAGTACGGCGCGTTCATCGATCTAGGCGGCGTGGACGGGCTGCTGCATGTCAGTGACATGTCGTACGGGCGTGTGAACCATCCCTCCGAAATCGTCAGCGCGGGCGATGAAATTACGGTAAGGGTGCTCAAGTTCGACCGCGAGAAGGAACGCATCTCGCTGGGTTTGAAGCAAATGATCCCGGATCCTTGGGACAGCATCCAGGAGCGCTATCCGGGCGGGTCAAAGGTGATCGGCCGCGTCGTGAGCGTCACCGATTACGGGGCCTTCGTGGAACTGGAGCCAGGCGTGGAGGGGCTCATCCATATTTCCGAGATGACCTGGAGCCGGCGAATGAAGCACCCGAGCAAGGTGGTGAAGGCGGGCGATCAGGTGGAGGCAGTGGTTCTAGATGTAAAGCCTAGGGAACGCCGGGTATCGCTAGGCATTAAGCAGCTCGAAGCCGATCCCTGGACTACAGTCGCGGACCGCTATGCGATCGGCTCGGTGGTGGAAGGGCGAGTGCGCAAGCTCACCGATTTCGGCGCGTTCATCGAAATCGAGGAGGGCATCGACGGGCTGGTGCATATTTCGGATCTCTCCTGGACCAAGCGTGTCAAGCATCCCTCCGAAGTGGTAAAGAAGGGACAGTTGGTACAGGCGGTGATTCTTAACATCGATGCCCCCAACCGGCGTCTCTCTTTAGGAGTCAAGCAGCTTCAGCCCGACGCCTGGGAATCGTTCTTCCGCGCGCACCAGGTGGGCGACGTGGTCCGGGGCCGCGTATGCCGCGCATGCAACTTCGGAGTGTTCGTCGAGCTGGCACCGGGCGTCGAGGGACTGTGTCACCGGTCGGAGATTCCGGCCACTTCCGATCGCAAGCATGACGAGCCGTCGCTGCCGATCGGCGAAGAGATGGATTTCAAGGTTGTTAAGCTGAATGAGCCAGAGAAGAAAATCGGACTGAGCGTGCGCGCGCTCGCCGACGATGAGGAAAAAACCAGGCTGGAGGATTATCAACGCCACGCCGCGGCAGCCACAATGACAATCGAGGAAGTAATGAACATAAGAGTCAAGGGCGAAGGCCAGTAAGCGGACTGCAAGGGAGATAAACTACAAATGACGAAGGCCGAGTTGATCGAGGAAGTCTCCCGGGTCGTGGAAATGACCCGGAAGGATTCCGAGGTGATCGTAGAAGCCATTTTCGACAGTATCGTTCGTTCTCTGCGCTCTGGGGATAAGATTGAGATCCGGGGATTTGGTAGTTTTCGCACCCGGCAGAGGCAGCCTCGCGTGGGGCGAAATCCCAAAACAGGGACTCGAGTAGAAGTTCCCTCCAAGCGGATTCCCTATTTCAAGCCGAGCAAAGAATTGAAGGACCTGGTGAACAATTCGGCGGGCGAGGCCGGACAGCCGGCAGCGGCTCCCGCGGGATCGGAACCTTCTTCCTCCGGCGGAGCGCCTCACAATCCGTAACAGCATTTTCAAATTCCAGTTATGGACTATCTGTGGAGTCCGTGGCGCTACCACTACGTTCAAAAGGAGACGAGGAGCAGCAGTTGCATTTTCTGTGAGGCAGCGGCATCGGAAAAGGACGAAGAGCACTTTGTGGTGTACCGCGGCCGGCATAATTTTGTTCTTCTGAACCTGTATCCCTACACCACAGGACATCTGATGGTGGTCCCCTACCAGCACGTGGACACGCTGGAGACTGCTTCTCGAGAAACTCTGGAAGAGATGATGCTTCTGGCGAAAGCAGCCCAAAAACATTTGCGAGAAATCTACGACGCGCCAGGTTACAACCTGGGGATGAATTTGGGGGAGAGCGCGGGCGCGGGTATTGCAGGTCACATTCACCTGCATGTGCTGCCGCGTTGGCCGGGCGACACCAGTTTCATCACCACGCTGGCCGAGACGCGGGTATTGCCGGAGGATCTCCCGGTGACGTGGAGGAAGTTGAGGGAGGCATTCGCACGAGTGTGAATTTGGCACGCGGGCGCGCCTGCGGTACTATACCTGAATGTCCGACGTTGTGTACCGTTCCGAAGTTCGAATCGAGCGCGTGAAGGGCCCGGTTCGCCGGGCCTATCTGCCGGCTGAGCACCAGCCGGTGATTTTCGGAGTGCACAGCGCCGTGGCGGAGCACTACAAGGTACCGCCCGGGTCGCTGGAGCCTCACGCGACCACACTGGACTACATCGTCGCGGCGACGGCAGGTTGACTGACCGGCACCTTTGGAGGCGCGCTGGAGGCGCGTCAAATCCCGGCGTCGAACGATCGCCTAGTGTCCGAAGCGGTCGGCGAAGTGGAGGTCGAAGACGGGGTCCTGATCATCCGCCGCATTCACACCAAGCTCAAACTGAAGGCCGATCCGGCGCAGTGGGAGACGGCTCAGCGCGTGCATGGCTTCTTCGCCGATAAGTGCCCTGTCTACCGGAGCCTGAAAAACGCCATCGCCATCACTACGGAATTGAATCTGGCGCCGGCGACGTAAAGCAACTAGGGCCGTTTTTCCGCGCAGAGGCGCACTATTCGAGTCTGGTTCATTCCGAAATCTGCCACCGCCTCCGTATCTTCGTAACGTATGACACGTAAGCCCTCAAACAGGCGCAACAGTTCATTGTCGGCGAAACCTCCTGGGGCGCCTCCATTATCGCTATGGAAATACTCTGCCACCACTAACCCTCCGGGCGCCAGCGCACGGATCACCTTGTTGGCATTCTCACGGATTTCGACATAGCTGAGTAGGATAAGATCCCATTTCGCGAGCCCCATATCGAACTGGCTGTCGGTAGCAATAACCGTGTTCAACTTGACGCCGGCCTTCGCTGCGTCCTCCCTAGCCAGTGCAACTGCTCGCTCCGCCGGATCGTACCCGGTGGTATCCCAACCCTGCTGTGCCAGCCACAGGGCGTTACGGCCCTGACCCATCCCCACGTCCAACGCGCGTCCGGGTTTGCGATCTTTCACCATCTCAACCAGGAATACGTTCGGTTTCCAGTTGATTCGAGGTGAATTCGAGGTCAAAGTCCGATTCCACCGCTCAATCTCCCAGCGTTCGCCATCCTTATCGATGATGTGAATCTTGCGTTCGATTTCTGCCGCTGAGTCACCCTGGGTTCGTAGCTCGCCTCGATAAAGGTCGAGACCTTTGGACTTGGTCTCCTCCTTCTCGTATAATCGCTGAACATCGGATGGCTGACCGACCAGCCAGAACCGCCACAGTTCGTAGACCTGGTCGTCTGGAGGAAAGGAAGAAATGAGCTTTTTGAAGTCATCGATCGTGGGTTGTGGACGTGAGGCGACTGGTTGGGACGGCGATTGCCCGTAAAGAAAGAAGGCGAGCAACAATCCCATGCCCATTCGCATAGTTCTATCAGTCTACATCAGCGCTATCCTTAAATAAACAGGCGGTATTAAATGCGCATTCGGGCTCTTGCAATCGCCGCGTTAGTGCTGTTCACGGCCGCCGGCCAGGCACCCGTGCCGCAGTCGCCGGTCCCGCAAGCAATGGCCGTGCCGGTCGACGGTATGGTGCATCCTGTAACAGTCGAAATCATCCGCCACGCGATCGAGCAGGCGCAGGCCATGCACGCTGCGGTCCTGCTGATTCGTCTGAACACTCCCGGCGGATTGCTCGACGCGACCCGTCAGATTATCCAGCAGCTTTCCGCGTCCCCAATCCCCGTGGTTACCTATGTCACGCCTAGTGGAGCGCGTGCGGCATCGGCGGGCTTCTTTCTGCTCGAAGCAGGCGATGTTGCGGCCATGTCACCGGGCACCAATACCGGCGCCGCTTCCCCGGTCCTGATGGGCCAGCAGATGGATCCGGTGATGCGCGAAAAGGTTGAGAACGACGCAGCGGCGCTGTTACGCAGCATGACGTCGCGGCGCGGGCGGAACAGCCAGTTAGCCGAGGACGCTGTTCGTAAGGCAAAAGCCTTTACTGAAAAAGAAGCCCTAGACCAGAAGCTGATCGACTTGATCACTAGCGATGAGCAGCAGCTTTTTCAACAGCTGGACGGCCGCGAGATCACGCGCTGGGATGGCCATAAGCAGGTGCTGCACATAGCCGGCGCGACGGTTACTGAAGTTCGGACGACACTGCGCGAGCGCCTGATCGGCTCCATTGCCGATCCAAACATCGCCTTCATACTGCTGGTGCTCGGCGCGCTCGGCATCTATGTTGAGTTTTCTTCGCCCGGATTAATTTTCCCCGGTGTGGCGGGCGCGATTCTTGTTTTACTTGCTCTCTCGGCGCTGACCATACTGCCCATCAACTGGGTGGGTGTCGCGCTAATGGTGCTGGCTGTGACGCTGTTCGTTTTGGAAGCGAAGTTCGCCTCGCATGGAATTCTCGGAGTTGGCGCTACGGTCTCGATGGTGTTGGGAGCAATGCTGCTGGTCAACGGTCCGCCTGAAGTACGCATCCATTTCACCACCGCCGTGGCTGTGGCTTTGCCCTTCGCAGCCATCACGATGTTCCTGGTTTCCATTGTGATCCAAGCGCGCCGGAACAAGGTGCTAACCGGTGCTAGCGGCATGATCGGTGAAGAAGGCGTCACGCGCACGGGCCTCGAACCTGAGGGACAAGTGTTGGTAAGAGGCGAGATCTGGGACGCCGTGGCTTCCGCCAACGTTCCTGCCGGTGCGCGGGTGCGTGTCAAGGGCATGGCAGGGCTAAAACTGCTTGTGGAACCGATAGCGTAAATTTCGGGGAATAAAATCCTCCGCGGCGGGGTCTTCCATTTGTGTTAGGTCTAGTGGAACAAGAGCGGGATCCGGTGCAACTACAGAGCAAACTCGCGCGCTTCGAGCTTTCCGTGGTCCCGCATATGGGCGCCGCTTATAATCTGGCCCGGTGGTTGACTCGCAACGAACACGATGCCGAGGATGTTGTGCAAGAGGCGTATCTACGGGCGTATCGCTTTTTTGAAGGCTTTCATGGCAGTGACGGCCGTACCTGGCTGCTGGCCATCGTGCGCAACACCTGTTACACCTGGTTGCAGCAGAATCGCAAGCCTACCCTGGAACTGGAGGAGGATATCCCGGAATTGGACAGCGAGCGGTCTAATCCCGAAGCCCTTCTACTACGGAGCGTGGATAGCGAGATGCTCCGCCAGGCGCTGGATGATCTTCCGGTGGAGTTTCGGGAGGCGATCGTGTTGCGGGAGTTGGAAGGCTTGTCATACAAAGAAATCGGAGAGGTTGCGGGAGTCCCATTGGGGACAGTGATGTCGAGGCTGGCGCGCGCCCGGAGCCGGCTGCAGAAGACGCTCAAGGGACGAGCTCGCCAAGGAGGTGCGGCATGAGTTGCGACGATGCTCACATGCTTCTCGATGCGTATGTGGACGGGGAACTGGATCTGTTGCGCGGCGTTGAAATTGAAAAACATATGAAGGGCTGCCAGGCCTGCGCTGGCGCGGTAGAAAATCTGCGCGCGCTCGGAACAGCTATGCGTAACGGTGGGCTTTATTACCCAACGCCGGCTAGCCTCGGGCCGCGTCTGGAAAAGGTACTCCAGCGAGCGGGGCGATCGGAGGCGCCGCCGCCCAGACGATTCGGTTGGCAGCTCATCGCGGTGGCGGCGAGCCTGCTATTGGCTGTGTATTTTGTCGCGCGGATGATTCCTGGAATTCCTCACGATGCCTCCAATAACCTGGTGGCGCAAGAGACGTTGGACAGCCACCTGCGGTCGCTGATGCCCGGGCATCTTACCGACGTCCAATCCACGGATCAACACACGGTCAAGCCCTGGTTCAACGGCAAGCTCGATTACTCGCCGCCGGTGACCGACTTCGCCTCGCAAGGATTTCCGCTGACCGGTGGCCGGCTCGATTCGTTGAGCGGACGAGCAGTAGCGGTTTTGGTCTACCAGCGCCGTCAACATTTGATCAACGTTTATGTGTGGCCTGCTCCCGGTTCGGCCGATGCCAGCGTCGGTGAAAGTGCCCGGCAGGGCTACAACATGATTCACTGGACGCGCGGAGGAATGAACTGGTGGATCGTTTCCGATGTGAACTCGGGCGAATTAAACAGCTTCGCTAATTTGTTGCGGGCCGCGCCTGCCAGTGTTCCGCCAGCGCCGTAACGGGGATCGTGACGCGATAGCGCGCGGTGCCGCTGGGATCACGCAGGTCGTAGACGCCGCCAATGCTGGGTGGTCCATCCTGACCGCCGAGGAACGTCACTGATCGCGCGGCGATACTGCCGCTCAATACCTGATTGTTTCGCGGCCAGCGCCACGTGCCCGTTTCGAGCGTGGTCGGTGAGCCGATCGCGAAATGCATCTCCATCGTCAGAATGGACGAGCTGTCGCTGAACACGGCCTGAACATGAAGCCGATCGCCGTCGCGTGTTCCGCGTAGCGAGTGCAGCTTGAAGAGCGATAAGTCTGCGTGCGTGGTGAGATCTTCGACGGCCGGATGCTTAGCGCCGCATGCGGCCAAAAGCAGCGCACAACATAACAGTTTGGATCGTATGTGCAGCGTGATGAAATTATACACGCCGTTCGGCCGCGCATGCTATTTTGGTGATTCCGACCTTATGTCTAACCTTGTACCTATTACAGTCGCGCACGGCGACGGAATCGGCCCCGAGATCATGGAGGTCTGTTCGAGGACGGCATTCACACTTACGATATTTTCAAGGAAGGCGCTAGCAAGCAAAAGGTCCACACCAAGGAATTCGGCGATGCCGTTGTCGCGCGCCTGGGCAAGAAGCCGCACACGCTCAAGCCCGCGCATTATGCATCCGCTCCTCCCAAGGCGCGGAAAGAGGAGAAGCGGACTCCCGCGAAAAGTGGCTATCGATGGCATCGACATTTACGTCGCGTGGCCCTCGCTCGATACGAATAAACTGGCTGGTGCAATTCAGAAGGCCAATGGAGATGGGCTCGAACTGACCATGATAGACAAACGCGGCGTCAAAGTGTGGCCGGACGGACTGTCCGAAACTCTGCTGACGGACGCGTACCGCTGCCGGTTCACAGCCCCCAGCGCAACTTCCAAACAGACCGTGGCGTTGCTTGGACGCGTGCTGGATCAAGGCGTCGAAATCGTCAAGACGGAGACGCTCCGCACCTTCAACGGCGAGGTCGGTTACACGCTTTCGCAAGGACAGTAGCCCCGATGCAGCCACTCGTCGGCATCATCATGGGCAGCAAGTCTGATTGGGAGACGATGCGCCATGCCGGCGAGACGCTGGAACGCTTCGGCGTGCCGCATGAGGCGAAAATCGTTTCAGCGCACCGCACGCCGGCCTGGATGGTGGAGTACGCGTCGACCGCGGAGTCGCGAGGCATTCAGGTGATCATCGCTGGAGCCGGCGGTGCGGCCCATCTTCCGGGCATGGTGGCCGCGAACACGATGCTGCCGGTGCTGGGTGTGCCGGTGGAGAGCCAGTCGCTGAAGGGCATGGACTCGCTGCTGTCGATCGTGCAGATGCCCGGCGGCGTTCCAGTGGGGACAATGGCGATCGGAAAAGCAGGCGCGCAAAATGCTGCGCTGCTGGCAGTGGCGATGCTGGCGAATCACGATCCGGCGCTGCGCGAGAAGCTGCGGGCTTTTCGACAAGAGCAAACGGCCCGCGTACGGTCGGAAGAACTACCGTGACTGAACCGATACTTCCCGGCGCCACGATCGGCGTGTTGGGAAGCGGGCAATTGGGCCGGATGTTCGCGTTCGCGGCCCGGCGCATGGGCTACCGCGTCCATACATTTTCACCCGACGAAGATACGCCCACCGGACAGATTGCGGATCTGGAGGTAACCGCTCCTTACGACGATCTGGACGCTGTGTCGGCGTTTGCACGGCGCGTGGACATCGTAACGTTCGAGTTCGAAAATGTCCCCGCGCCCACGGCGGAAGCTGCCGCGAATTGTGCACCGGTGAGACCGAGCGGAGTGATTCTGCACACGACGCAGCAGCGCATCCGCGAAAAGGCGTTCCTGAAGAGTGCGGGCCTTCCGATGACCCCTTATCGCGAGGTGTATTCGCCCCAGGACCTTGAACAGGCAGTCGCCGAACTTGGTCTTCCCGCAGTGCTCAAGACCGCCGCGTTCGGTTATGACGGCAAGGGCCAGTTTCTGATCCGCTCGCGCGATGAACTGGCCACGGCGTGGAACGCCATCGGGCGTCAGGAAGCAGTACTCGAAGCATTCATCGATTTCGAGCGCGAAATTTCGGTAGTGGCGGCACGCGGCGAGGGTGGCCAATTTGTCCACTACGGCGCCATCGAGAATCAGCACAGCCGGCATATTCTGGATCTTTCGATCGCGCCGGCGCGAGTATTGGCCGATGTTGCAAACGAGGCGGTAGAGATAGCCCGCTGCGTGCTAGAACGGCTCAGCGTGGTGGGCGTGCTGTGCGTCGAGTTTTTCGTAACCCGCGATGGGAAGCTGCTGATCAATGAGCTGGCGCCGCGTCCACATAACTCCGGGCATCTTACGGTCGACGCCTGCGTCACCAGCCAGTTCGAGCAGCAGTTGCGCGCCGTGTGCGGTCTGCCGCTGGGTTCGACGGCGATGCATCGGCCTGCGGCGATGGCTAATCTACTGGGCGATCAGTGGTCGTCGGGCGAGCCCGACTGGCGCGCGGCTTGTTCATATCCGGATGTGAAGCTACATCTTTACGGCAAGCTGGAACCTCGGCCAGGGCGCAAGATGGGGCACCTCACGGCATTGAATCACGATCCGGAAGAGGCGTACCGGACGGTGCTGAAGGCGCGGGAGAGTCTGATGCGAAAACGGTGACGGACCATGTTGGCTGGCATCGAACTCTCCAAGCCGTACATTAGAGTCTGGTTGTACGCGCTCGCACTACATGCCGCGCTCTTTTCGATATTCTTTGGACCCGACGGAACCGGTGTGCTATTCATTGTTGTCGGTGGCGGCGTCATTGTTGGACTGGCGAGGATATATCACGATAGAAACTCATTCATTTCGTTCGTTGTGCAGGTGCTATACGCTTATTTTGTTTTAGGCATGCTATCCGTATTGCCTATCCACATGTGGCCCAGCGATCTCGCGATTGTCACCGTAGTCGGCCTCATCATGGGCTGGTCAACCGCGAAAGCGGCGGCCTCTATGGCGGCGACGGGCAAATGGATTTGGATCGTGCCCGTTCCGTTCCTTGCTTATAGCTTCATTCACGATTGGTTTTGGCCTTGCAAATTGTGTCCCAGCGCTAAAGCCGCCTATTTTTACCCTTCAGCGGACCTACAGTTGTTTACGGCGCCAGCGTTAACTTTGGGGGGATATTCCATTGGAGCGTGGATCGCAAGTCGCGCGCGGGTCCGGTCCCGCCCGCCTGCGTTACTCTGAGATTAATGCACGCGGTTCGCGAATGGCTCAAGCAGGCCCGATCCATCGCCGTGCTCACGGGCGCGGGGGTATCGGCCGAGAGTGGTGTGCCTACTTTTCGCGGCAACGGAGGATTGTGGAAACAGTATCGCGCCGAGGATCTTGCGACGCCGGGCGCGTTCGCGCGCGATCCGAAACTGGTCTGGGAATGGTATGACTGGCGGCGTGGCCTGATCGCGGACGCGGAGCCTAACGCGGGACATCGGGCGCTGGTGGAGCTCGAAAAGCGCGTGCCGTCATTCACTCTGATCACACAAAATGTCGATGGGCTCCACGAACTGGCTGGGAGCCGCAATGTCCTCGAAGTACACGGAAATATCTGGAAAGTGCGCTGCATCTCATGCGAGCGCGAAGGTATGGATCGCCGCACGCCGCTTCCGGAAATTCCTCCCAGGTGCGAATGCGGCGGACTGTTGCGGCCGGGCGTAGTCTGGTTCGGCGAGGCGCTGCCCGCGCGCGTCTGGCAGGATGCGGAAGCCGCGGCTCGCACAGCGGAAGTTTTTCTGTTGATCGGAACTTCGGCGGTGGTCTACCCTGCAGCAGGCTTGGCCCAAATCGCGAAGGCATCCGGCGCGCGCGTGCTGGAAATCAATATCGCTGAGACCGTGCTCTCCGACAGCATCGATGAGTTTCTCCAAGGGCCGTCTGGAGAACTTTTACCCCAATTGATCGCATGAAAATCTGCTACCTGGACGCCTTCTCCGGTATCAGCGGAGACATGACGGTTGGCGCATTGATCGACGCCGGGGCAGATTCGGGCGCGGTCGTGCTCGCGCTCGAAGGCTTGGGTACAGGGGCGAAATTTACGATCGAGAAAACGAAACGCTGCGGCATTACCGCCTCGAAATTTCGAGTCATAGGCGGACATGCGACCGGACACAGGCATCTGAAAAACATCCTCGAATTGATCGACTCGTCCGTGCTCCCTGGATCCGTTAAGCAGGCTGCCTCCGCGGTGTTTCTGCTTCTGGGCGAGGCCGAAGCCAAGGTTCACGACATCTCTATTGACAAAGTTCATTTCCATGAAGTCGGCGCGGTGGATTCCATCTGCGACATCGTGGGTGCCTGCGCGGCCTTCGATCTGCTGGATGTCGACGAGATTCATAGTTCGCCAGTCAACGTCGGAAGCGGCACGGTGAAAACCGAGCACGGCGTGCTTCCGGTGCCGGCGCCGGCCACGGCCGAGTTGTTGACTGGTAAGCCGATCTATGCGCGCGGGCCCAGTGTCGAACTCACCACGCCCACCGGCGCGGCTATCGCGGCTGCGCTCGTCAGCGAATTCGGTGCCCTTCCTTCCATGCAGATTACGGCCACCGGCTACGGGGCAGGCGACAAAGATTTCCAGGAACACGCCAACGTGCTACGCGTGCTGATCGGTGAAACCAGCGGAGCCCAAGAAGCGACGACAGTGTCCGTGCTGGAAGCGAATATCGACGATTCCAGTCCGCAAGTTCTGGGCTACGCGATGGAGCGATTGCTCGAAGCCGGCGCATTAGATGTCACACTCGAATCCGTCCTGATGAAGAAGAATCGCCCCGGTACGCTGGTGCGCGTGATTGCAAAACCGGAAGATCGCGAGGAGCTGACGCAATTGATTTTCGCCGAGACATCCACGCTCGGGCTGCGGATTTATTCCGCCGAGCGGCGCGTGAAGGAGCGGCACACCCTGGAAGTGGAGACTCCGCACGGCAAGGTCAGGATCAAGATCGCCGGGGACGGATCGTACGCGCCTGAATACGAAGACTGCCGGAAGCTGGCACGCGAGAGCGGAGTTCCATTGAAACAGATCCTGGCCGAGGCAAACCTGGCGTATCAGAAAAACATTCGATGAAATATTACCTGACGACACCGATTTATTACGTGAACGCGGCGCCGCATCTTGGCACCGCCTATTCGACCTTTGTTGCGGACCTCATCAAGCGCTTCAAGAAAATGGAAGGCTTCGATCCGGTCGTATTCACGACTGGCTCGGATGAACACAGCCGCAACGTGGAGCGTGCCGCCAAGGCTGCCAATCTTGATCCGGAAGAATACGCGGGCAAGATGGCCGCCGAATTCGTGAACCAGTGGAAAACACTGGAGATCGACTTCGACCATTTCATTCGCACGTCCGACCCTAAACATCACGAGACCGTGCGGGAGTTGTTCGAGCGCTGCCAGAACAACGGATATATCTATAAAGGCGCGTACACCGGCCAGTACTGCGTGAACGACGAGCTATACGTGAACGAAGCTGGACCGGGCGATCCGTGTCCGGAGTGCGGGCGTCCAACGGAAACGGTAACCGAAGAAAATTACTTCTTCCGGCTTTCGGCGTTTCAGGAGAAGCTGCTGGAGCTGTATGAGAAGAACCCGGAGTTCGTAAAGCCCGATCACCGGCGCAACGAAATCACCGCCTTCGTCCGGCAGGGGCTCAACGATCTTTCGATCACACGCACGAATATTAGCTGGGGCATTCCGGTGCCTGTCGAAGGGCGCCACGTCTTCTACGTCTGGTTTGATGCGCTGATTTCCTACATGAGCGCCGTCAAGGAAGACGGTCTGTGGCCGGCTGACTTGCATCTGATCGGCAAGGATATCTTGCGCTTTCATGCGGTGTACTGGCCAGCGTTCTTGATGGCTGCCGATATGCCATTGCCGAAGAAAGTCTTCGCTCACGGCTGGATTCTTTTCGAAGAGAACAAGATGAGCAAGTCGCGCGGCAACGTCCTGCGGCCCAACCCCATCGCGCAAGTGGCCGGGATCGATGGCCTGCGTTATTTTCTGCTGCGCGAGATTACGTTCGGCCAGGACGGGAGTTTCAGCTACGATGCGCTGATCCAGCGCTACAACTCGGATTTGGCGAATGGTCTTGGCAACCTGGCCAGCCGCACGCTGACTATGATCCATCAGTATCGCGGTGGTGAAATTCCACAGTCGGACGGCGTAGGCGATATCGCGGAAGCGGCCACCCGGGCTACTGAAATGACGATGGAAGCCTTCGACGAATTCAATTTCTCGAGAGGCCTGGAGACGATCTGGAGCCTGATTTCGGTCATCGATAAATTTATCGTCGAGCGCGCGCCCTGGAAGCTTGCCAAAGACGAAGACCCGCTCAGCCAGAAGCTGTTGGATGAGACATTGTATACAGCCGCCGAAGCGCTGCGCATCATCTGCGCGTGGCTCTATCCGGTGATGCCGGCGTCGTCCCGCAAGATCTGGGAACAGCTCGGAATGCCGGGAAAGATCGCAGACGTCCGCGTCGCGGACCTGCACTGGGGCAAGCTGCAGGCCGGCCAAAAGGTCGGAAAAGTGGCCGGCGTTTTTCCGCGCCTCGACGCCAAGACTGCCATCGCACAGATGCAAGAGCTGGAATTGAAGGAGCGCGAGCGGCAGGCTGCTATCTTTGCGTCGCCCCAAGCCGTCGCGGCAACCCCTGGGGCCCAGGCCGATTCCGATAAAATTGCGATCGACGATTTCGCCAAAGTGGAGATGCGGGTCGGGCTGGTGTTGGCGGCTGAGCGAGTCAAAGGCGCCGACAAGCTGCTTCATCTTAAGGTGGAGATCGGCGAGCAGGCGCCTCGCACTATCGTTGCAGGAATCGCGGAAGCCTATCCTCCGGAGCAGTTGATCGGACGCAAGGTCGTGATCGTTGCGAACTTGCAGCCGCGAAAACTCCGGGGACTCGAATCCAATGGCATGATAGTCGCTGCGTCCATCGAGGGCGGCAAGCCGGTGTTGGCGGGATTCCTGGAGGATGTGCCGGTGGGGGCAAGGCTGAAGTGAGCCTGATCGACTCCCACTGCCATCTCGACAGTCCGGAGTTCGATGCCGATCGTGATGAGGTGGTGGTCCGCGCACTGGATGCCGGTGTGGAACATATGGTCGCCATCGGGACCGGCAGCGGCCCGCCAGATCTGGAGGCCGGCATTCGACTGGCAGCGCGTTACCCGCAATTCTATGCGACCGTCGGCATCCATCCGCACGATGCCGCCAAGTCGAGCAAACCTGATATCGACCGTCTGGTCGAGCTGCTGGCGCATCCGAAAGTGGTCGCGCTCGGCGAAATCGGGCTGGATTACCATTACGATTTTTCCCCGCGCGAAACGCAGACGTCGGTGTTCATCCAACAAATGGAGATCGCCGCCGCTGTCAAGAAACCGATTGTGATTCACACGCGCGAGGCTTGGGACGATACGGCCGCGCTGTTAGAGCGGTATTGGAAGCCGCACGGCCTAGGTGGAATCATGCACTGTTTTTCGGGCGGGCCAGTCGAAGCGCGACGGGCGTTGGATCTCGGCTTCTACTTGAGCTTCGGCGGGATCGTGACGTTCCCCAAGGCACTCGATGTCCAGGCTGCGGCTAAAGAAGCTCCCTGGGATCGCATCCTGGTGGAAACGGACTCTCCCTATCTCGCTCCGGTTCCCAAGCGCGGAAAACGAAACGAACCGGCGTTGGTGGTTCACACGGCGCGTAAGCTGGCCGAGCTACGCGGCCAATCATTGGAAGAAGTGAGCCGTGTGACAAGCGAGAACTTCCGGCGGTTGCTGTTGGCCCCAGCCAAGGCTTGACCGCTGGACAATACTAGTTTACTCTAGGCATAGAGCGAACGAGTAAAATGCCCAGTCCAGAACGTAAAGATCTTTTCCCCGGCGCCCTGGAAATGATGATCCTTCGGACCCTCCGGCGCCAGCCGCTCCATGGTTACGCACTGGTACAACACATCAAGAAGACCTCCGACGATCTTTTGCAGATCGAGGAAGGATCGCTATATCCGGCTCTGCAGCGGATGCTCAAAGAAGGCTGGGTGGATGCCAAATGGGGCGTATCGGCCAGCAAGCGCCGCATCCGCATTTACCGGCTCACTTCGGCGGGCGCAAAACATCTGGAGCGCGAAGTTTCGAGTTTTGAACGCATGCTGGAGGGCATCCGGCGCGTGTTGTCCCCGGCGGAACGATGAATTGGCTTAAGCGGATCTTCTCGCGCGGGCAGCTCGACCGCGACCTCTCGGAGGAAATCCGCGAGCATCTCGAGGAGCGGACCGAGGCTCTTATCGCTGAAGGTCAGTCGCGCGAAGACGCCGCGGCCGCTGCCCGCCGTGAATTTGGCAATGTCACGCTGCTCGAAGAGCGCGGCCGCGACGTCTGGCGTTGGGTGATGGTCGAAAATTTCCTCACCGATCTTCGCTATGCTCTCCGCCAGCTTCGCAAATCAGCCGCCTTTACGGCCGCGGCGGTCCTCACACTGGCGCTGGGCATTGGCGCCAACACGGCCGTCTTCAGCGTTGTCAATGCAATCATCCTTCGCCCGCTACCGTATCCTCAGCCGGACCGTCTGGTTTCGGTTCAATCCCGCGATACGCGGGGCACGCCGCATCCAACGTCGCACTCTTATCCGAATTTCTTTGATTTTCGGAAATATAACCGTGTATTTGAGCAGATAGTCTGTTACCACGAGGGCGATTTCGCGTTGAGCGGCACCGGTTTGCCAGTGCATCTGAGTGGCGAAGTGGTCTCCGCGGATCTATTCTCCCTGCTTAAGATTCAACCCGCGTTGGGACGTGGGTTTTTGCCTGAAGAAGAGAAGGCCGGCCAGCGTGTTGTCGTGCTCAGCCATAGCCTGTGGAACGAACAATTCAGCGGCGATCCGGATATCGTCGGCCGCTCGATCATCCTGGACACCCAGCCTTACACCGTTGTTGGCGTAATGCCGGCCGGCTTCGTTTTTCCGGTTTCTCGTACGAAAGTGAAACTCTGGACCACCCTGGCGCGGGACGTAACGACAGACACCTCCACGCCCATGACCGAGCAGCGCGGCGCCAGGCTACTGGATGTGATCGCGCGGCTGAAACCAGGTGTATCCGTCGAAGGCGCACACGCGCACATGGACACCATCGCTGCGGCTCTGGCCAAACAGTATCCTGACGACGACAAGAACGTTGCCAGTACTTACGTGCGCCCGGAATTGGAGCGATTGACCGGCAACACGCGCCGGCCGCTGTTGATCCTGCTGGGAGCCGTAGGGCTGGTTCTACTGATCGCCTGCGCCAACATGGCCAACCTGCTGCTGGCTCGCACCTCCGAACGCGAGCGTGAGTTTGCGATTCGGGCAGCCATCGGCGCCTCGCGCGGGACCATGGTCCGGCAGCTGCTTACCGAGAGCTTGGTACTGGCTGCAATCGGATGTGCCGCCGGGGTCCTCATGGCGATCGCCTGTGTAAAGCTGCTGCTTCCCTTAGCGGGCGATAGCATCCCACGCTTGGCCCAGACCGCCGTGGATAGCAATGTTCTCGCGTTTTCAGTAGCGTTGGGTTTGCTCACCAGTCTGGTATTTAGCATTGCCCCGGCTGTGCGGCTGGCCCGGACCGAGTTGGCTGGACCATTGAAAGAAGGATCGCGCGGCAGCGTCCAGGGAGCGGACCGGCTGCGCAGCGGCCTGGTGGTCGCGCAAATCACGCTCGGCTTGGTGCTGCTGAGCGGCGCGGCTTTGCTTATCGCGAGTTTTCTGCATCTGCTGCACCGCGATCTAGGGCTCCAGTCGGATCACGTATTGACCTTCAGTATCAGCGTGCCGGGCTCGCGTTATCCTGATGAAAAGCAGGTCGATTTCAGCAATCGCCTGCTGGACCGGCTGCGCACTCTCCCCGGTGTTACATCCGTGGCGGGAGGGACGCCCTTGCCGCTGACCGGTAGCCAAATGACCATTTCTTTCGGTATTGAAGAGCGGCCAGCAGCCGTCTATAACCGGCCGCATGCCGATATCGCATTCGTCACGCCGGATTATTTTCGCACCTTAGGCATTCCGCTTCTAGAAGGGCGGCAGTTCAGCGAGCGAGACGATGCCAAGGCGCCACCCGTACTGATCGTCAATCGCGCGTTCGCAGAAATGTTCTTTCCCGGAGAGGCCGCGGTCGGGAAGCGGCTGCAACCAGGCGCGTCAATGCGCGATGGCGAAGCCCCTATGCGACAAATCGTAGGCGTTGTAGGTAACGCGGTACAAACACCGCTCGAGCTACAAGGCGAACCTATCTACTACATCCCCTATAAGCAGCTTCCCTGGTTCGTGCCGCCAATTGTGATGAAGACCGCAGTTCCTCCCGCGGCTATGGAATCCGCCGTTCGCTCGGCCGTGGCATCCATCGACAAAGAAGTTCCAATTTACGACGTGAAGCCGATGGAAGACCTCCTTGCCATCGGAATCGCGAGACCGCGTTTCCAGATGCTGCTGCTTGCCAGCTTCGCCGGGATCGCGCTGCTGCTCACCGTGGTCGGGCTCTACGGCGTGCTGGCATATTCGGTGTCGAAACGGACGCGCGAGATCGGAGTGAGAGTCGCGCTGGGCGCCAGCAGAATGATAGTGCAGCGGATGGTGCTTGAGCAAGCGATGCTTCTGGTAGCGGCCGGCGTGGTGCTCGGTCTCGCTGGCGCTTTCGCCGCCGGCCATGTTCTCACCAACATGCTCTATGGGGTAAGTCCAAGGAATCCACTTCTCCTGGCGATTGCGTGCTGCGCCATTACGTTGACGGCTGCTCTGGCGGCGTTCCTGCCCGCTCGCCGCGCCGCGTCCATCGATCCGATGCAAGCGCTGCGCAACGAATAGTCGAGCGGAGTTTCAACTGGTGGAGCTAGCCTGGCAACCTGCTAAACTGAGGAATTCCTGCATGGGACTCAGCAAGCTCAGCCACAGCCTGTCGGCGCGGGACATTTTCGATTTAGTCAAGGATGATCTCGAACGTGTAGAGCGTGAGATCAGCCTTGAATCGGTTGCCAGCGTCGATGCCGTCACCACCATTGGCCGCTATTTGCAGGCGGGCGGCGGCAAGCGGCTGCGCCCGATCCTCGTTTTACTCGCTTCACGCTTGGTGGGCTCGGTAACCGACGGCTCTATTCGGATGGCAGCGGTAGTGGAAATGGTCCACACCGCGACTTTGGTCCACGACGATGTCATCGACATCGCCAAGACGCGCCGTGGCCGTCCCTCGTCCAACGCGATCTGGGGCAATCACACTTGCGTGCTGGCTGGCGACTGGTTGTACATGCAAGCCTTTCAGATGGCGCTGCGCGAGCGGAATTTTCATGTACTCGATGTCCTGATCGCCCTGACCCAGATGATGGTGGAAGGCGAGTTGCTCCAATTGGAACTGATCGGCAAGATCAATATTTCCGAGGCCGATTACATGGAACTGGTGGATCGCAAAACGGCCAGCCTGTTTTCCGCCTGTGCCCGGCTTGGCGCAGTGATGGGGGGCGCGGACGACGCCACCGAAGCCCGTCTAGGCGAGTTCGCCTGGAACCTGGGAATCGCCTTCCAATTGGTGGACGACGTCCTCGATTTCACCTCGCACGAAAAGGTGCTGGGCAAGCCAGTCGGCAGCGACCTCCGGGAGGGCAAGGTAACGCTGCCCCTGATCTATGCGCTCGAGCAAGCACCCGAAGAAGAGCGCCTGCTGGTGGATACTGTGCTCCGTGATGGAAACTATGATCAGGCGCCCTTCGCCAAAGTTCTTCGCATGATCGAGCGGCGCGGTGGCTTTGATCGCGTGCGGGAACGCGCTCAAGCGTTCACCGACAAGGCTCGCTCCATCGTTAGCGAGTTTCCCGAATCGCCTTACCAGAGGGCCTTGACGGCGCTCACTGATCTGATGACCGATCGAGACCATTAACGACAGAAATGCCCGAGCTGGTAAAAAGCCCTACCCGAATCCCGGTACCGGCCAATAAATTGATCGACGAGTATATTGGGCGGGTCAACTCCGGCCATGAATCGGTCAGCATCGCTCATATGCACAGCCCCTCGGGTTGGAGTGAGCCTGGACAACAGCCGGAATTTGATGAATTTACAATCGTGATGCGTGGAGCGGTAATTGTGGAGTCGAAGGAAGGTATCATTGAAGTTAAGGCGGGACAAGCAGTCATCGCGCGCCGTGGAGAATGGGTTCGGTATAGCACTCCGGGCAGGGAAGGTGCTGAATATATTGCAGTTTGTGTACCGGCGTTCGACCCGGATTCAGTTCATAGGGACGCTTGAGAGCATCGAATTTCACGTTGCCCAGCCTTCACTTGGGAAATCGGCCCGTTCGGGACTTTCGATCCATGGGCGAATAGGACTGCGGTTCATTGACCAGCACGGCGGCGCCGAGATACACTGATTTAAGTTTCCCGCACGGAAAAATTCACGATTCGCAATAGACCAGAGGCTTTTGGAGGCTCAACAGGTGTCAGAAAAGATGCGGCATTTTTTTACGTCAGAGTCGGTTACAGAAGGACATCCCGACAAAATGGCGGATCAGATCTCGGATTCCGTCCTGGATGCGGTTCTAAAAGACGATCCTAAGGGCCGGGTGGCCTGTGAGGTTTTGATCACCACCGGAATTTGCGTGGTTTCGGGTGAAATCACTACCAATACCTACGTCGATGTGCCCCGCCTGGTGCGCGGCGTGATCAATGACATCGGGTATTCCGATGCGAACTTCGGCTTCGACAGCAAGACTTGCGGCATCATTAATTCCATCCAGAGCCAGTCGCCCGACATCGCCATGGGCGTCGATACCGGGGGCGCCGGCGATCAGGGCCTGATGTTCGGCTTCGCCTGTGATGAGACACCCGAGTTAATGCCTATGCCGATCATGATGGCTCACAAGCTGGTTCGTCAATTGAGCGAAGTACGGCGCGCCGGCAAGCTCGATTTCCTGCGGCCGGACGGCAAGAGCCAGGTCAGCGTGGAATACGCGAATGGCAAGCCCAAGCGCATAGAGGCCGTGGTAGTCTCGACCCAGCACGACGACAAGATTTCGACCGAAGAGCTACGCGCCCAGGTGAAGAAGCACATCATCGATCCCGTGGTCCCCTCCAACATGGTCGATTCCTCCACGAAATTCCACATTAATCCCACTGGCCGTTTCGTAATCGGCGGACCGCACGGCGATACCGGGCTGACGGGCCGTAAGATTATTGTCGACACCTATGGCGGCATGGGACGTCACGGTGGCGGGGCGTTTTCGGGTAAGGATCCAACCAAGGTGGACCGCTCGGCATGTTACATGGCGCGTTACATTGCCAAGAACCTAGTGGATTCCGGATTGGCCTCGCGTTGCGAAGTCCAGTTGGCGTATGCCATCGGCGTGGCCGAGCCGGTCTCCGTAATGGTCCATACTTTCGGCACCGGACAAGTAGAGGAAGAGCGTTTGGTGGAACTGGTTCGCGAACAGTTCCCGCTCACCCCTAAAGGAATGATCGACCATTTGAAATTGCGCCGGCCCATCTACCGTTTGACGGCCGCATTCGGCCATTTTGGCCGAACCGAACCAAGCTTCTCCTGGGAAGCCACCGACAAGGCCGCTGCGCTCCGGGATAGCGCCCGCGTTGCGGTAGCCGCAAAATAACTACATTTCTAAATCAGAGGGACTCATGCCAACCAATGCAACCGCAGCAGTAGCTTGCGATGTGAAAGACCTGGCGCTGGCCGATCTCGGCAAACGCCGTATCGAATGGGCGTTTCAGTCGATGCCTGTCTTGCAGAGCATTCGCAAGCAGTTCATTAAGGCCCAGCCGCTGAAGGATATTCGTGTAGCCGCCTGCCTGCACGTCACAACCGAAACTGCCAACTTAATGGTCACGCTGCGCGACGGTGGAGCGAACATCGTGCTCTGCGCGTCCAATCCGCTATCGACGCAAGACGACGTGGCCTCTAGCCTGGTCCGCGATTACAACATCCCGGTCTTTGCGATCAAGGGGGAGAACAACGACAGCTACTACTCGCACATCATGTCGGCTCTCGACCATCGCCCCAATATCACCATGGATGACGGCGCCGACCTGGTCACGATTCTGCATACCAAGCGCAAGGAGCTACTTGAGCACGTGATCGGCGGGACTGAAGAGACCACCACCGGCGTGATCCGGCTGCGCGCCATGGCCAAAGACGGGGTGCTCAAATATCCGATCGTCGCGGTCAATGATGCACTGACCAAGCACCTCTTCGATAATCGCTACGGGACCGGACAGAGCACGCTGGACGGCGTCATCCGCGCGACCAACATTCTCTTGGCTGGGCTGACTGTTGTAGTCGCCGGCTATGGCTGGTGCGGGCGCGGCGTCGCGATGCGCGCACGGGGTATGGGCGCTAACGTGATTGTCACCGAGATCGATCCCACTAAAGCGATTGAGGCCGTCATGGATGGCTACCGCGTGATGTCAATGATGGAGGCCGCCACCATTGGCGACCTGTTTATCACCCTCACCGGCAACAAGAGCGTCATCGCGCGCGATCACTTCGAGAAGTTGAAGAACGGCGCCATCATTTGCAACTCGGGGCACTTTAATGTCGAGATCGATCTCGAAACCCTCGGCAAGATGGCCTCTTCCCGCCGGCAGACCCGCGAGTTCGTCGAAGAGTTCGCCCTGAAAGACGGCCGTCGGATTTACGTGCTGGGCGAGGGCCGACTGATCAATTTAGCTGCCGCCGAGGGACATCCGGCTTCCGTGATGGACATGAGCTTCGCAAATCAGGCGCTGTCGGCCGACTACATGATCAAGAATCATGCCAGTCTGGAAAAGCGTGTCTATCCGGTTCCCGAAGAGCTGGACAAACAAGTAGCCCGCATGAAACTCGAATCCATGGCCGTGAAGATCGACCGCCTGACGCTTGAGCAGGAGCACTACCTGGCAAGTTGGAACGAAGGTACGTAGAATGGTGTTGGGTAGTGGGAAGTAGGCGGTGCCACCCACCTCCCACCACCTACCTCCCATGATCCTTGAAGGCTGCAAACACGAAATCGAAATCAGCGTTCCCGTTGATGAAATCGCCCGCGAGACCGACCGGGTCGTCGCTAATATCCAGCAAAAAGTAAAGCTTCCGGGATTCCGCCCCGGAAAAGTTCCCATCAATCTCATTCGCACCAAGTTTGCTAAAGAGGTGCGCGACGATGTGATCGAAAACCTGCTCCCTAAGTATTTCCAGAAGAAGGTGGAAGAAGAGGAGTTGCAAGTGGTCGGGCGGCCCAGCGTCAAAGACGTTGAGTTTAAGGAAGGCGAGCCGCTCCGGTTCAAGGCCGAATTTGAAGTAGCGCCCACCATCGATCTGAAAGATTATCGCGGCGTCACCGTTCATTACAGCCAGCCGGAAGTGGCCGAAGAAGACATCGCCAAGAGACTGGAAGAAATCCGCGATCAGAAGGCCCAGTTCGTGAACGTCGACCCCCGCCCCGCGGCCGACGGAGACTACGCCGTCGTTTCGCTCGACAGCCTTTCCGGGGTCGAGAAACCGATCCATCAGGATGATATGCAACTCCATGTCGGCGACCCCGACACGGTAGCGGCATTCTCGGATGCGGTGCGAGGCATGTCGCCGGAAGAGGAGAAGGAATTCGAAGTCACCTATCCGGAAGATTATGGGCAGAAAAATCTGGCTGGCAAGACGGTCCGCTTCCGCATGAAGCTCAAGATGATCCGGACCAAGGAATTGCCGGATCTTAACGACGAATTCGCTCGGGACCTCGGCGATTATCCGGCGCTGAACGATTTGCAGGAAGCCATACGAAGAGCGATTTTCCAGGAACGGGAATTTCTGGCCCAGCAAAAGGCTAAGGAAGAACTAATCGACCGCCTCATTGAAGCGCACGATTTTCCTGTACCCGAAGCGTATGTCGAACGGCAAATCGAAAGTCAGGTGACCCAGCAATTCAAAGATTTGGCGGACCGGGGCATCGATCCGTCGAAGCTTCAGATCGATTGGGCCAAACTCAAGGAGGCGCAGCGTCCCAAGGCCATTCACGATGTCAAGGGGAGCCTGCTGATTGACAAAGTCGCCGAGCGCGAATCCATCAATGCCACCAACGATGAAGTCGATCACGAAGTCCAGCGGATCGCCAAGCAGGAGCGCGAGCCCGTAGCTGCGACACGCAAGAAGCTACAAAAGGACGGAATCCTCGGCCGTATCGCCTATCGCATTCGTTCCGAGAAAACGCTTAACTTCCTATTCGAGCACGCCCGTAAGGAAGCCGCGGCGGCTGACAACCAGGAAGAGACAGTGAAAGAAGAAGCCAAAGAAGATTAATGCGGACGGTGCGGGCCGGCCTGGGCGCGCACAATAACGCTAGGGCTAGGCCGGCCCGCTGATCGATCTCTTAACCGTTAACGACCCTGCTGGCCGCCCGTCTTTCCCTCGTCACGGCCTTTTCCCTGTTCCTGTTGATTGCCCTTGCGCTGATCCTGCTGCTGCTGGCCGTGCTGACCTTGGTGGCCCTGCTGATCCTGTTGTCCCTTTTGGCCACCTTGCTGACCACCACCCTGTTGTCCATGCTGACCCTGTTGGCCTTGCTGACCCTGTTGGCCTTGCTGACCCTGCTGGCCGCCCTTCTGTTCTTGCTGGCCACCTTTATGCTGCTCTTGTTGGCCTTTCCCCGGTTCGTTTGCCATGATGTTTCTCCTATTTATTGTCTAGTCTGCGGTGACAACCCTCGGCTAGGCGCTGTCACCGTACCCTAGATGAGCTATGAGTTGTTCTTGTTTCGATGTAACGGGTACATCGACGTTAGGAACCTAGGGATTTCCCAGGAATGTTCCAATTCACCCTCGCTTCCCTGCGAATTCTTCCTCGTTACCGGCTTGTTCGGCTTCCTCGAGCAGTGGCTTGGCCAACTCTGTAAGCAGTTCGTCTGCTTTCTCTTCCTCTTCCAGTGTCTTCGTAAAAAGCTTCACGAGATCATTGCGTTCCATTTGCTCCGCAATGGCGCGGGCGGTCCCATACGCGGAAATTTCATAGTGTTCCACTTTCTGCGCCGCAGCAATCAAGGCCAGGTCGGCCCGGGCATCTTCCTTTTCCTTACCTTCGGTGATAACCTCCTGACCTTCCTGTACTAGCCCAGCCATGCCCTTGCACGGTTTTGCCTTGGCTTTTTCGCCCAACATATCGAACGCCTGGTTTAAACGCTCGACATGCCCCTTGGTCTGTTCAAGGTGGTCCTGAAACGCGGTCTTCAGTTCGCCGTTCTTGGCGGCTTTCGCCATTTTCGGAATCGCCTTCACCAATTGGTTCTCCGCGTGAAGTAAATCTCGCAGCTCTTCAATCAATAATTCTTGTAGGATTTCCATCCTTGTTATGCTCCTTGCTGGATTGGACTCTACCTGCCGTAAGACGTTTCGATACGTCCTGTGGCCAAGACCGTCAATATCCACGAAGCCAAGACTCACCTCTCTTGGAAAAGGTCGAGTCTGGCGAAGAGATGATAATGGCCCGACCCGGTACGCTGCTTGCGCGCTTGTGTGTTTTACCCGGATTCTCACGATGAGAGTTCTTTCTTATAGATAGCCACATCTTCGTGCCGTGAGCCGATGGAAACCCCCTTTTCTGTCTGTATCAAGCGCATTCTCGAGGATCCGGCGAGCGATCCAACTCTTCAGCGCACGCCCTCTTCGAAGGCGTGCCGGCACAGATCCAGCGCCGAGAGTTCCAGCGCCGAGATGCCCACTCCAGGTAGTATCAATATTTGCTCACCGCTGAGAGATTTGGCGGCGCCTGGAGGTCCCACATGCATTTCCTCAATGACGAAGAGCTCAATGAGTTGCAAGGCGCGGAAGAAGCCGCGTTCCCATCGCCCGTGCCCACGCAAGTCGTCTCTAGCGATGAATATCTTCCGTCGCCGCAGACCCCGCAGCAAAAAGAGGTCGAAGCCCGGCTTATCGACATGGCCGACTCGATCGCATCTAAGCAGGGCCTCTCGCGCCGGCACTTCTTTCAGAGCGCGTCCGGGATGGCTGCCTGCTTTGTCGCGATGAACGACGTTTATGGAGTGCTCTTTGATGCCACGCCGGCTGAGGCGCAGACTCCCGAAATGGCCAATCAGCGCGCGAAAGCTCTCTCCGGCCAGTTCATCATGGATACCCATACGCACTTCCTGCGCGACGACACCAAGCTCCTCAATTTCGTGAAAATGCGCGAGGCGGTAGGCAAGGCCGGCTGGAACAAGCAGCTCGCCGACAAGCCGCAGACCATCGACGATCTGAAATACGACAACTATTTTAAAGAGATCTACCTCGACAGCGACACTAAGGTCGCGCTCATCAGTAATGCGCCCTCCGACATCCCCGAGGATTGGTTCCTCACCAACGACATGGTGTTTCAGACCCGCGCGAAGGTGAACAAAAAGGCGGGCTCCAAGCGCATGCTCGCCCACTACATCATCACGCCCGGCCAGCCGGGATGGCTGGAGGGTATCGACCGCGCCATCACCGAATTCAAACCGGACGCCTGGAAGGGCTATACCATCGGCGACAACACGCACAAAGAAACCAGCCGCTATCCCTGGCATACCGACGACGAAAAACTAACTTATCGCGGGTACGAAAAGTTTCAGAAGTCCGGAATCAGGAACGTCTGCATCCATAAAGGTCTTTTCCCACCGGGGATGGAAAAGAAATTTCCGCGCCTGACTGAATACGCCGACGCAAGCGACATCGGCACAGCAGCTAAGGACTGGCCGCAGCTTAACTTCATCATTTATCACGGTGCCTACCGGCACGTCGGCGGCGATCCCGCGGTCGCAATGGCCGAGTGGGACAAGACCGGCCGCATCTCCTGGGTCACTGACCTGGCCGAGATTCCCGCCAAGTACGGCGTCACCAATGTCTATGCCGACCTTGGCCAGCTTTTTGCGTTCTCAACCGTCGTGCAGCCGCGCCTAGCGGCGGCGTTGATGGGCACGCTGATCCGCGGGCTCGGCACGGATCACGTAATCTGGGGCACGGACGCGGTGTGGACCGGATCGCCGCAGTGGCAGATCGAGGGACTGCGCCGGCTCGATATTCCTCAGGATATGCAAAAGCAGCACGGGTTCAAGCCACTAGGCGCGCCGATGGTCCCACTAAAACGGCCATTTTCGGCGGCAATGTCGCACGGCTGTACAATTATCCACTGCATTCTTTCGTTCAAAGGCCCGATCGCTTCGCGGAAATCAAAGCGGAATATGAGAAGGCTGGTGCGGAGCGCAGCAATCTGCGATACGGCTATGTGCGAAAGGGTTAGGTAGCGATGACGAACCGCGAATTACGCTTTGAAGCCGAGGAGCTGCTGGACCGTTACGTCCAATGCCTGGACGAGGACCGCCTGGAGGAGTGGCCCGATTTCTTCCTCGAAAAGGGTGTGTATAAAATCATCTCCCGCGTCAATGTGGAGCGGAACCATCCTCTCGCTACCATGTTCTGCGATGGCCGCGACATGATGAAAGACCGTGTCATCGCCATCCGCAACGGGAGTGTCTTTTCGCAAAGGTATCTTCGGCACCTGGTCTCAAATGTTCGCGTCATGGGCCAAGATGGTGACGCGCACATCGTGAAGTCGAATTACGTCGTGCTCCAAACCATACAAGGCGAAGAGACCAAAGTCTTCAACGCCGGCCAATACGTGGACAAGATCATTTTTGGGAACGGTAACCCTATATTCCAAGAAAAACTGGTAATTTACGACACAATTCAAATCCCTGGTCTGCTGGTTGTTCCGATTTAGTCGACCTTAACGTTCCACCAGATTCTCTCCGCGCGTCATTCCTTCCCAGCGGTCGCGCAGATCCACGTGAATGTCGAACTGGTCTAAAATACGCATGACGATGTGATTGACGATGTCATCGACAGATCGCGGATGATTGTAGAAAGCCGGCACCGGAGGCAGAATCACAACACCCATGCGCGATAGCTTCAACATATTTTCCAGATGAATCTCATGCAGCGGCGCTTCACGGACCACCAGCACTAGTTTGCGGCGCTCTTTCAATATCACATCCGCCGCGCGATGCACCAGTTGATCGCCGACCCCATGCGCGATCGAAGCCAGAGTGCGCATGCTGCAGGGACACACTACCATTCCGCGAGTCAGGAAAGAACCACTCGAAATCGCCGCGCCTTGATCGTGCGCGCGATAGGTGTACGTGGCCATGCGCTGGACGTCTTCGGCGCTGTATTCCGTTTCATGCAGCAAAGTGCGGATCGCCCACTTGGTCATCACCAGGTGCGATTCAACACCAGCGGCCTGCAGCGCCTGTAGAAGACGCACGCCCATTATCGTGCCGGTGGCGCCGGTGAGGCCCACGATCAATCGCGGCGGTGCGGCGTCAGTCATTTAGTGGTACACCAGAGCATTGAAAAACAGTTTGAAATTCTGATAGCTTTGCCCGCGATACTGCGGCCGCATGCCGAACAGGATTACGCGACCGCTGCCCATCGGCACATCCAGCAGCGCGGCCTTCTCGGTTAGATATTTTTCGCCGAGCAACCACCCCGAAGCCAGTACGCCCTTAGGAGGGTAGTGTGCTACCACCTCCGCCTCCGGAGCCTCCCAGGCCGGACTGCCCTCGCTCCACAGAGTGATTTCTCCCGGCATCCCATAGGCCAGCGGGCTCTTGGTGTCGACTGAAACGTTCAACAGCGACCCCGGTGAGTAGAAATCCTTGCTCTCCACGCCACGCAGCACGTTGCGGGCCTTCACGCCCAAGTCCTGTGTCGCGTAATCAGAGGCGTGATTGAAAAAGATCAGCGTGCCGCCCTGTTCGACGAACTCCTTGAGCGAAGCCGCGCCTTTCTCCCCCAGCCCGCCGCAATATTCAGGCGGCATCGTTCCGGCCCGATGGCCTTGAGCGATCTGCTGTCGCGGTTGATCGGGAATGACAATCGCGTCGAAACGCTGCTTAAGGTTCCCGGCCTGGACGTCAGCGTTTTCAATGTTCGCGTATCCGAAGCCAAAATCTTCGAGTAGCCAGCGCGTCCAGCCCTCGTCCATGCTGGGGATAAAACTCTTATAGATTCCAATGCGGGGCGCAGCTATCGATTTCCGGCTATTGCCCGCGTTCGCGAAAAAATCGCCATTCGCAGTGTCGCGGTAAACCGGCTTACCGGACTTCCAGATCTTGTTCACTTCTTTCCAGGAGTAAACGTCGGACGCCGCCAGCGCTCCGGGTGCTTTCGGATGATTCAATTCGAAGGCGAATTGCGTGGCCGGCTTCAGCGTGGCGTCGAATTTCTGGTCGATTGTCGCCACCTCGACGCCCATTTGCAAAGGCAGCGTCTGCGCCGTTACGTCGTAAGGCCGCTTTGGAGGACCGCCCGGGTACAGCCGCAGATCCGGATAATCCTGGCGTTCGAGCAGTGTTTTGGCCCATCCTGAAAACGGTTGCTGCATCCGGATGACGTAGCTTCTATTTGCGTATTGTTTTCCGCCGGCGCTGAAAATGTCCGCCGCGCGCTCGATCTCGATTTCACCGAATGCCAAAGTTTCCAGCATCTTCTTTGCCGCGCCCGGATCCCGCTGCGCCGCCGGAATCACGAATGCATAGGGCGAAGTTCGCTCTACGCCGTGCTTGTTTATTTCGTAGAAGTAGCGCAGCATGTCGGAGCGCCGCGCCGCCGCCTGATACAACAGCGACTCCCAAGCGATCTCCTGGTAGTCAATGATGTCCCGCAAATGCCACTCGCCCGACATCCAGGGATTCAGATAATTCCAGCTCCGCTCCCGCGGGTTGTAGCCGAGCGCATTGTCGGAGATCTGATCGGGTGCGATGGTTATCGGCGTGGCCAGCTTCGCGCTGGCCGATTCAGTGAGGATGCGCGCGCCGCCATGATAAGCCTGATACTGCCGGGCCGGCGACCAGAAATCGTACATCGCGTTCATCGCGATGCCGGTCTTGCCCGCGGCGGCGAGATCCACCGCCATGCCAGTGCCAATCATGCTGCAGATGTTCGCCAGAATCGGGTCGATATTCGGATCCACCGGATCCATCCACGGTGGAACAAAAATGCGCGCGGTGTTCGAGCCCATTTGGTGCACGTCGTAGACGATCTGCGGATGCCAGGTGTTTTCCAGTTGAGCGGTGTTCCGCGTCTCGGACTGGGTGAAAATGTACCAGTCGCGATTGTCATCATGGCCCACGTATTTGTGATAAAGCTCCGGCGGCGACGTGCCGTCGTAAGCCGTTCCGCGCGTCTTCCTATACCATTGGGTCACGATGTCGACACCATCCGGATTTTGCGACGGCTCTAGCAGCAGAATGACGTTGTCGAGAATCGCTTTGAACTTAGGATTGTCGTTTTCGGTAAGCAGCCGATAGGCGAACTCGATCGCCGTATGCGTGGACGCGACCTCAGTCGCGTGGATCGAGCAGGTGATCATCACGATCACCTTGCCTTCGTTCATCAGGCGCAGGGCTTCGGCGGGCGATGTGCGCCGCGGGTCGGCCAGCCGCTTTTGAATATCAAAATAGTGGTCGAGACTCTTGATGTTCGCCGCCGATGAGATAGTGACGGCGATCTGCGTCCGGCCGTCGGCCGTTTTTCCGAGGTCCTGAAAACGGATTCGATCGCTCGATCTTGGCAGCGCTTGAAAGTAAGTAACGACCTGGGCCCAATCGAGCAATTCGTTATCCACTCCGATCTTGTGACCGAAGTGCCTTTCCGGCGTGGGAACGGCTGCGAACCCCGGACTCATTAGCAGGAGGCCGAAAAAAACAAATCTGTCAGCGGAACTCATGTCTCTCAGAATACAACCTTCGAAAGACTTGATCTTCTGGCGCTGGCCTTTAGAGGATTTGCGAATCGCTTTTGCGCAGTTGGCTTTTCCTGCGCCAGAAAGCGGCCAAGCCTATTCCGCCACCTACCAGAAGGAGGGTCGAAGGCTCCGGAGCCGACGTGAAACCCGTGACTGAAAACTCTGGGTCACTAGTTCCCCATTGGAACTGAACACTGTTGATGCTGGCGAGCGAGAAGCCGGGCATGGTGTTCAAGGTGAATTGAACACGATCGTCAACCAGGGTTGTACCACTAACGCCGCCGTTGATGCCCTGCGAGGGCGGAAAGAAAGAAGGAACTAATCCCCAATTGATTCCCCCGAGATTGTTGCAAGGGCTGCTCGCGCCACAGTTATTGAAATTCCCCTGCCCAAAAACGGAAAGGCCGGAGGCGCTAATCCCGTTGACCAAGCCGCGGACCGGCGTGAACCCGCCTAGGAACTCCCAGTTTGAACCGACGTCGGTGAGGTCCGTACTGATGATCGTGCTGCCGTCCAGGCTGGCTGTTCCAGGCGTGAGCGCAGCTAGTGAAGCAGTGCCGAAGTAAACCGCTGTCAAAATGTCGGAAGGAACATACTGCGCGTTAGCGGATATCGCGGTATCTGTAAGCGTTACCGTAAGCGTAGTGCCGCTGAGATCGAATTGAGCGCTGGCGGCTAGATTATTTCCGGATATATTTGTTCCTCCGCCAGTAAATGTGATGGAGTTCGCGAATGCCGTTGAAACAAAAAAGCTTAACGCCGCGGTAAGAATCGTTTTGGTTGGTAGATGGATCAATTGTATTCTCGGTAGCTCTAATCTAACCTTGGGAACTCGTCTGTACAAGAATCGTTCGGGCCAAAAAGCCTAACGGAAGTACTATCGTTGTTACCCGGACTGTTCAACGAATGACATAATCAAACGTGGCTACACTGCCTATAACGGAAGCGATTCGGGAGTTCGTGCACGACGGCGATGTCGTGGCGCTGGAGGGGTTTACGCACCTGATTCCCTTTGCTGCCGGTCACGAGATTATTCGCCAGGGACGACGCAACCTGACACTCGTCCGGATGACTCCGGACCTGATCTACGATCAAATGATCGGATCGGGATGCGCTTCGAAACTCATTTTTTCGTGGGGCGGCAACCCTGGAGTGGGCTCCCTGCATCGGTTGCGGGACGCCGTCGAGAACAACTGGCCGGCACCTCTTGCGATTGAAGAGCACGACCATGCCGGAATGGCTGCGGCATACGCGGCTGGGGCGGCGAATCTACCTTTTGGTCTGTTGCGGGGGTATCTTGGCACCGATCTGCCGAAATACAATTCGCGAATCAATTTCATCGAGTGTCCCTTTACCGGCGAGCGATTAGCCGCGGTTCCAGCCATTCGCCCGGATATTTCCATCATTCACGCGCAGAAGGCCGACCGCCGCGGCAATGTCCTGATGTGGGGCGTCGTGGGGGTCCAGAAGGAAGCGGTCCTCGCCGCCCGTCGCGCGATCGTGACGGTGGAGGAAATTGTGGATCGTTTGGATGCTCCTCCTAATGCAGTCGTCCTGCCATCCTGGGTGGTGGGTGCGGTCAGTGAAGTGAAGGGTGGGGCGTTTCCTTCCTACGCGCAGGGATATTACTCCCGAAACAACGCCTTTTACAAACAGTGGGATCAGGTCTCGCGCGAGCGAGAAGGGTTTCAGACCTGGATGGAGCGGCACGTAATCCGCACGAAAGACTTCGAAGCGTTCCGGCGAAGTCTTGATCAGGTGGCCAGCCATGCCTGACAACGGGTACACCTCGGACGAGATGATGACTGTCGCGGCAGCGCGGATGCTGCATAACGGCACGGTCTGTTTCGTCGGAATCGGACTGCCCAGCGCGGCGGCGAACCTGGCGCGTCTGACACACGCACCTGATGTCGTACTGATCTATGAATCGGGACCGATTGGAACCAAACCGTCCGTTTTACCGTTATCCATCGGCGACGGCGACTTAGCGGAGACGGCCGATACAGTGGTTCCTTTGGCTGAGATCTTCTCCTACTGGCTGACGGGCGGTCGCATCGATATCGGATTTCTGGGCGGGGCGCAGATTGATCGCTTCGCGAATCTCAACACCACCGTGATCGGCGATTACCGCCGGCCCTCGGTGCGATTGCCCGGTGCGGGAGGTGCGCCGGAGATTGCGACATCAGCCAAAGAAGTATTGATCACGCTGCGGCAGAACAAGCGGGCTTTCGTTGAGAAGGTCGATTTCGTGACGTCCGCCGGCCATCTGGATGGCGGCGATGCTCGCAAGCGAATGGGATTTCCGGGAAAAGGCCCCACCGCCGTAATCACGGATCTCGGCATCTTAACGCCCGACCTAACGACCAAAGAACTCACGCTCACCAGCATTCATCCGGGCGTTTCAGTGGAGCGGGTGATCGAATCCACCGGTTGGATCCTGAAGGTTTCGCCCAAGCTCGCCGCTACAGAAGCCCCGTCGGCTGATGAGTTGCGAGTGCTTCGGGAATTGAATGAGCGCACGGCGCGTGCTCATGCGGGACAGGCGTGATGGGTGCTTTCGTGTATGACATGCTGTCGTCGCGCGTAATTTTCGGCGCTGGCCGCGTAGACAAGCTTCCCGAGGAGATCCTCCGGCTGGGCGCAACGCGGACGCCGGTTTTAGGCGTTGCTTCGGAATGCGTTCGAGGGTCCGCGGCCGCGGGCCCAGGTCTACCGGCCGTTACCTTCCGAGCAGTGGTGGCAAGATGAGGTACGACATCACTTTGCGGAGATCTCAGCACTTACCCACCCGGTAGTGGCTTGATTGACCTGGCATTTTGAGCTTTCGATCGTCTTTCGCTTGCCAGTCTCGATGTCAATCGCCTCGAGTGTTCCGCTGTATGAACCGCACCAGTCGTGCCGTTTCATCCCCAACAGATAGCGCGAATCCGGAGACCAGTCCAGTTCAGAGTTGCCTAGAACGCGACGTGGCGTGAGATCCTTAGCGTCCATGAGAATTGTACGACCGTTTTCACCCCTCTCAACCGCAGCCAGCCACCTACCGTCCGGCGACCAGGCGGCTAAGAAGAATCGAGCGTCGAGCGGTTCCGCCGTTCCACGAGCAACGTCAATCAGTTCCAAATGACCATACTGAGTAGCAACAGCTCTCAGACCGTCCGGAGCAACACTAACGTACTGCCAAGGGTGTTTTTCCGGATGCTGCATGACGATCGTTTTCGGTTGGCCATCTCGGGACGTAAATCCAAGCACCCTGTCGAAGAAGTCTTTTTTGAAGTTTGCAACGTCGTCACGAACCGGGTGCAGTGATCCATCCACAGGCGTCGTGCTACCCGTCACGAGATCAATCCTGCACAAGCCTATTTGAATTGGCTCATCCGCTCTGACAGGGTCGGGTGTGCACGGACCAACCAAGGCTCTGCCATCGGGACTAAAGGCAAGAGGCTGGCTGCCAGTTCTGATGGAAATTCTGAACGACTTTCCGATAATTGGAAAGACGACGAGCTCCGTGTGACCCCAAGGTGCACTGATTGTCGAGATCAAGGCGGGTCGGTACGGGTATTCCTTAGGTAGGGCCAAATCCTTGGGCTGAGCGTGCGCAGCAGCAGCTATTCCATACGCGGCTAACAGGCTTAGTAAGCGATGCCTTCTCATAACCATTAACATTGTCGTATCGATTCAGATTCTACACTCCTCAGGCGGAGGGCGAAGGCCGGGATGCAAACAGCTAGCGCTAGCGCTGGGACCTCGAATCGTGCGAGGATTCGCCGACGACGTGTAGAATCAGCAAGTTATTGATTCTGCGCGGTCGTGAATGTCCTCAAAGTAACAGATTTGGTGGTGGAGGTACAAAAAAGGTACAAAATTCTCCTGTTCCTGCCGATGGAGAACCATGCCTCTGAATATCTATCGACGCCACTCCACCGACTGCCGCGTCCATCAGCTCGGGTTGGGCGCTCGTGAAATCCGACACTACCGCGATTGCTCGTGTCCGATCTGGATTGCAGGCACTACGGACCGTGAGAAATATCCTCGTCAGGCGCTTGGTACCCGCGACTGGGGTGCGGCTGAAGCAAAGCTCCGCACGATCACCACCGAAGCGGTGGATGCTGCGATGCATGGTCCCACGATCACGGACTGTGTACGCCGTCACTTGGATACCCACGCTGATGCGGTGTCGGGCGCTGTGCTCGGACACCACCGACTAGTGCTCGCTCGTCTGGAGGAGTACACCCGCAGCAAAAACAAACCCTTCATGTCCGACCTCACCGTGGATCTGCTGGAGGACTTCAAAACCCACGCGCTTCGTTCGCTCGCCACCACCACCCGTTCCACCGCCGTGTCGAAGTTGAAGTACTTCCTGCGGGAGTCGTACCGACGCGGATGGACTGCTGAAGCGTTGCACGAAAAAGTCCGATCGGTTCGCGGGGTGTACCAGCAGAAGCAGCCATACTCCGATGACGAGGTGTCGCGTATCCTGGACGAAGCTGAACGGCTGAATGGCGGTAACGGCGGGTACGCTTCGCAACCCCGCACATTTCGGTTGTTACTCGAATTCATGATTGAAACTGGTACGAGAGTATCGGATACTATTCGCTACGACCCACGCCGCTGTACGCGTGGCGATCATCTTTGGCGGTATTCTTTCCAGCCGACGAAGCAGAAAAAATCTCAGCCGAAACAAGCCGAGGTGTTTCTATCCGATCCTCTAAAAACAGCGATTGACAACGCGGTGTGGTTCTCCGTGAGGTATCCGTTCGCATATCGCGGGTTCGGCGGTCCCACACCGCAGGAACACGACGTATACGACCGTATGCAGACAATCGGGGAACGGTGTAGGGTTGAGGACTGTCGTCCACACAGGTTACGTGATACGTTCGCGGTTCGGATGTTCCTTCGTGGGATGTCCCTCGAAAATGTTTCCCGCCTGTTAGGACACTCGTCGGTTGGAATTACGCAAAAGTTTTATAGTCCTTGGATTCCTGCGCGGCAACACCAGCTTGAGGGGCTTGTGGCGCAAGCGTTGGTAGATGCGGTTCGCGACTGACGCGGGCACGCTGTACGTCGTGTACGCACGTTTTCCCGCCGTTGGTCCGAGACCCTGTAGGCGCAGCACGTCTGGTTCGTCGGCGACCAGCCGTCGCCACGTCCCCGCACTGAAACCCCAGTTCGCCGCACACTCCGCAGGTGTGTAGTGCTTCTCGATCGGTGGTGATCCCACGGCGGGTACCGTGGGTTTCCGCGTCACAGACTCCGCAGCGGGGCTGCGGTGAGTCCTCCGTTGAAATTAGTCATGGTTTTATCCTTTCCTTCGTCTTTGCAGTTTTAACTTGTCCCACTCTGCCTGTTGTTTCTCGTCTTGTTCCCTCGTGCGTTGTAACCACCGCTCATCGGTCGTCTTACACAACGTGATCGCACGTTTCCCGCGTCCGTGCGATGCGCCCCGGTTCCACCGCACTAGCTTACGCTTCCGTAATCGTGATGCTGCGCGACAAACCGCAACATACGCGGTGTTGTACCGTGCGGTCGGGATCGCCGACGACGCGTCGAACGCCATCCGCTCGAAGTACAGATCTGGATTACATATCATTTGTCTTGCGACGAGTCTCGGCGGTGTGGGTGGTGCGGGTGTCCCGTAGTAATCCCGTATGACCTCGGAGAAGTACAGGTCTGGAGTTCCTACACCTACTGCGGCATTTTGAAGGTCTTGGTGTCGCGAGTCATCGAACACCTTATCAATCCCGTGCCGTGGGCGGCGCTGCCGTACATACTCGTCGAGCTGTCGTTGGTAGGTTTCCCGTTGCCGCTCCCAATTCTGCTGTGCTCGTTCGAGCATCCAGCGTTGGAGTCGGGACAGTTTGGAAACCTGCGATGGTGGTGTGGCTGGTGCGGCTGGTGAGTTCATGGTATGGAAACGGTTAAAATTAGTCCTTAAGGACGAACTTGGGACTCGAAACGGTTAAAAAGTAAGGCTGGCTGTACATTTTCCCTGTTGACTTCCCCGTTGGGTTCTGTCATGGTATATCTAGGGTTTCTTTGCTCATTGTGACACCATAGTGTCGCTACTCCCAATTATGCGCTTGGTCGGGCATCGCTACAATCGGGTGAAAACCCTACCACGGGTGTAAGGTCGTGTCGCGGTCGTATCGCGCCACACAGAACCCTCCTACTTGTATAATGCAGCGCCGCCCCACCCCTTAGGCGGATGTGGTTGAGCGGACGGGGAATATAGTCAATGTCCGTGCTCGTGCTGAGCAACACACAGGGGGAGTTGTCGGTGTTGGAGCGTAGGAAGCACGACAGGAGTATCAACGCTTATGCTGAGATGGTCGGCAGATCGCAGCAGACAGCTAACGATATGCAAAGACTTGCGGCGATTCCGTCGCCAATGTGAAGCAAACGGGAGACCCAAGAATGAGTTCCATATGGGGCGTCAGACAAATAAAAAGAACATTTGAAGAGCGCAAAGCCCAGCGCGAAGAGCGCCAGGCCAAGTATAAGAACGAGACCCCCTCGTGTTAGCGATCATCAGAAAACGTATTTTTCTGAACATCAGGCCGGGCGGGCAGGGAGAGCTTGCGGAGCTTGAGGCGAAGGTAGTCGAGGTAGCCGTCGGGTAGGGGCTGCTGCTGGAGTTCTTCGA